>JACCDP010591013.1_pt1 | contig 39757 bp, 67 predicted proteins | sample 7445841 | NCBI WGS metagenome assembly JACCDP01 (sample SAMN15323441, study PRJNA562643) | freshwater metagenome | isolation source: river surface water | place: USA:Blue River Watershed | collected 2017-08-17 | reverse complement strand
CTTAGCAGTAACTTCAACGTCCCTAATGCAGTAATGATTAAGAAGGCTGTCAATAGGGTTGTCAAAGCATTCACCTCTGTACTCCTCTTTCCTGTCCATCATCCACTGCCACACGGCAGCATAGTCAATCTTGTGGAATCCTAAGGTGTTTCCCCAAGCTTCGAGGCTGTGTCCTGTCTCCCTGCTCGGGTCGAGAAGCCTGCTTACTATCAATGTATCGTACACTTGATTCAAACGAATCTTCGTCTTCCATAAGCGATTCAATACTGGAGCATCGAAAGCGATGCCGTTGTGCATGACTATCAACGACACGTCCTTTAAATACTCCCGCAGGTTGTCGGCTACTTTCCATGTTCTTACTTCTCCGGTGTCAATGTCTTTGGTTACGGCAACATGAATCTTATCATGTGCTAGGTTGGTTTCTATGTCCAGTACGATCCGCATAGTCATGTTCTTCCATTTTCCAGTAATAGTCGCATCCTTCACCTTTGTACGGAACACCAACAAAATAGCTTTGTCTGTATTCCGAAGGAAAGGCCGTGAACCGGTAGCAAGACGTTTTCTTTGGGCAATCACGCCCTAAACACATTGTAATGTCAGGCATTTTATTTCCTTTAGTTAAGTTAAGAAGTAATCTACTTCAATTATTTCAATCAAGGTAACTGGCAATCTGATCTCCTTCAGCTTTACCTGCATAGTAGGCTCCTTTCAGCCATTCTACCATGCTTATAGCCAAAGCTCTCTTGTCGGTGAAAGCATCAAGGCTCTCATAAAAGCGTTCGCTCTTAAGCCCATACGCTTCTAGCTGGTGGAACCAGTCTTCAAAAGTCACTTCAGATTTAACCATAGTCCCACCTGAGCGAACGCATAGCCAGTCCAGATCATACCGTTAGAGATTTCTCCCTTGCTCCATTGTAGCACACCTACGATCAGGTATCCTACTCCGGTGGCTCCTACGATTAGGTGCTCTACTGTCATGTGTTGCTCGCTACATCTGCTTGGATTAGATTTGCAGCAACGTGCCAATAGTTATGAACACCTTTTGCTGCTTCGTGCTGAATCATCAACAGGTTAACAATGCGCTGGCGCTCTGCTAATATGGCATCGTCAAAACGCTTCAGCCACATTTGTGCATGTGTAAAACTGTAGTCTTTTCTGACAAGCTCTGCAAAGCGTTCAAGCTCTGGCTGAACTTCTTTGTGCGTAAACAGTCCAGCCTCACGCGCCATTTCAATCACTGTTTTCATGCTTCTGTTCCTCTTTAGGTTTCTTACCGAAGATAGCATCCCAATTATCCCTGAACTTCTGAGGGTCTGGGATAGGCCTTGGTGCTGATCCTTTACCGCCCGGATTATTACTCATAGCGCCTCCTCTTCAACTTCAACCATACGCCCTGTATACCCATTGTACTGCAACTTGCAAGCAGGGCCAGTCTCGCCGTTGTACCTGTTCTTAGCCACTGCAATCTTGGTCAAGTGACGTTCATCTTCGTTCTCAGCCATACTGTTACGCTCCAGCGTGATCACTGCATCGCTCAGTTGTGCAATGGCTCCAGAGCCCCGCAACTGTGACAATGACACACTACCGCCGTCCTCATGCCCTTGGTTTCCCTGAGGACGTTTAAGGTGACTGACACAGATCAGAGTGATGTTCAACTCCTGTACCAGTGTGCGTAGTTTAGTCATCATGTTGTCAATAGCTTTACGCTCGTCTCCAAGGTCTTGACCAGATACGACAATAGAAATGTGGTCCAGAAAAACCACTTTACAATCACAAGCTTTTGCCATATATCTAATGCGGTTTGAGATATTGTCAACATCGCTAGAGCCAAAATGGTCAAAGAGATATATGCGATTACTGCCAAGAGTAGCATCAAAAGCCTCCTTCAATTCCTGTTCATTAGTCGGCGTATCAGGCAAGTGTAACAGTTTGTTAGCATGGAGGCTCATAATACTCCGTGCTGTCTTACGTGTTGACTCTTCCAAAAACAACCCACCAATGTTCCACTCCGTAGTCTTCAACAGGTAGTATAAGATTTCCCTCAGAAATTGACTCTTACCTAACCCGCTTCCGGCAGTAACCGTGATTAGCTCCGCTGGCCGGATACCGTACAAGAGTTTATTCAAGCCCTTCCAAGGGTACTGAGCCTCTGCAACCGGCTCTGGCTTAGAGATTTCCTCCCAGAGGTCAGCAGCGTTAACAATACCATCAGGCACATACGGAGCAGCCCTCCACCATTCATTCACAAAGTCTTTGGTAGCTCCTGCAATCAAGTAGTCACAAGCATCCTTGTAACCTGTCTTGTGCTGGACAATCTTGGCCTTGTTACCGAACAATTCAGCCACTTCCTTAGCAGCCTTCTTACCCGGCTCATCGGCATCAAAGCAGATCACCACAGAGTCAAAGCTGTTCAGCCACTCATACTGGGCTTTACAGTCCTTCAACGCTGCCTGAGCACCGTTACGGATACTCACTGTTGGATAAAGGCTCCCTTGCATCTGGAAAGCTGCGAGAGCGTCAAGTTCTCCTTCTGTGATGGTGACAGCTTTTCCTCCGGCGTGAAAGAGAGACTGACCGAATAGTGTTGCTCCCTTGAAATCTCCGGTGATGGAGAATGACTTTGAAGGAACATTGCGTTGCTTAACAGCCGTTCTAACTCCGTCTGCGTCAGTGTAAGGATAATACTGATTGTCTCCATCGGTCGTTACTCCGTACTTCTCACAGGTTGCCTGACTGATTCCTCGGTCAGGGATTGATTTACACGTTCCTTTGATTTCCATCTGTGTTACTTTCCGAGGAGCTACAGCGTCCCTCATTACCGTTCTCTCGTCATAAGCACCTTCGTGCTCCGTTACACCACAGCTGAAGCAGTGTGTGTGTCCGTCATCATAGAGACTTCCTGCATCCTTACTTCCGCAGTGCTCACAAGCGATATGACGCAGGAATTTACTGGTCATGTTTGCTCCTTAGTGATGCCGTTCTTCTCCCGCAGCTTGTTCTCGATCCAAGCCACTCCAGCACCAACGCCGACATGAATCATTACGTCCTTAACTTCAGCGTGGTCCTCATCCGTCAGCCCCACCCATGTGCGCTGTGCTGGTGGGGATGTGTAGAGGGGAATCCCATGCTTCCCATAAGCGTCATAGTCGGTTGTGACATTATTTCGTGTCCACGGGTCAAGCCACGCCACAGGCTCCTGCTTACGTGGCTTCGCCACTGGTGCTGGCTGCTCTTTCGCTTCGCTGGCCCAGTCCGGAACGGACGTAAGTGCTTCTCGCAGGGCGGTAATGGCTTTGCTTGTCTTTGTTGGCACGGGACCAAGGCGCGGCACATTCCTCTCAATTTCCAACGCCTCCAGCGCCTGTTTCATGACTTCAGTGTGCTTAATCATACCATTGCTCCCTAATCTGATCCTCGATCTCATCCCATTTACGCTTCACCTGACAATCAATGTCATTCAGGTCATTCTGATCAAGTGTATCCACAATGTCGACACCCTTGTACCATACCTCAAGTGAAGGCCATGCGATGCCATAGTCTTCACCGTCACTTTCAAGATCAAAGCAGACAGTGGCTGTAGCGTTCTCGCCGATGTTCAAGTTAAGACTAAAACGGCTCATACATTCACTCCGTTCATCATCGTAGTACCACCTTTAAAAGTGTTAAGACACCCACAAACAGTGAGACAATCATTCTTTGTTCTCCTGCATTCGTTTTACTGCTTGCATTACGTCATACATGACCTGTTCATAGCCGTTGGCACGGATAAGACCAGCCATATCATCAATCACAGAGTGATACCAGCACTCAAATTGTACAAGTTCTTGTTCTTGGTTGTCCATATACTCGATCACTGAATCATTCATGATGTTACCTTTTGATGAAAGTTACCAACATTTAGACACATATATAACATTGCCTATGTTACATAAGCACTCTTAATGTTACTTTAAAGTACCTAAGACATTTCTTCTATGCTTTTATGTCTTCTGTATAAGTACTTATATAAGTAACTTATAGTATGTTACATCTAAGCATCTATGAAACATCTTAGTGTCTCTATAGTATTATTATATGCCACAATCAATCTTTGTCAAGCCCTAAATTGTAACCGTTTGTAACAGTGTCAAGGTCTAGGTCGTTGCCAAGGGTGTCCAGATCGTCAACATCATCATCAAAATCAGCCTCTTTAACCAGATCAGGCCTGTCCTTTGTCGGGATGTTGGGCATGTCCTTCATGCACCTGTTGCACAAGTCCAAGAATTCATTGGTTAGGGCATGTCTACGGGTTGACTCATAGTCATTCAATGTTTTATTACAAGCGATACAACGCATTATTTACTCCGCTGGCTATGTAGCCATTAGTTGGTTCATTTGAAGCCTTTGTAGGCCTGTTTAGAGGCCTCTGTGAGCCTTTCGTGATGGCAGGATCAGGTTAATTAGCCATGTTATCAATGTAACCTCCAATGATGTAAGCACAAAGTACTATGGCAAAGACAAGCCAATGATTATAGCCATTAGGCATTCTCGACCTCCAGTCTAACCATATCCTCAATGTCAAGGACAATCTGATAGTCTACAATATCCTTCATGTCCGGTGGATTGTCGTCCTTGTACCCCTCAAGATACAGGTCAGTACACCGAACGATCAAGGGTAGAGACTCAATCGACTGCACTTCGCAAAGCCCATACCATTCGCAACCTCTGATTGTGTATACAAATTGCTTAATCTTTATCACAGTAAAGCATCCTCACATTGGTTAAGGTCAAACTCTGTAGGCCTGTGCTGGCCTTTATCGGCCTCTAGAGTCTCAGATTCTGGTGTTTGTTGGCCGTTTATGTACTTAAAGGGCCATTGATCGGCCATAGACACCGCCTCAGCTAGTGTTTTGCCTTGCTGCTGGTGATAGTTGAGGGCATCAATCCATAGATTGTGGTCAGTCATTACTTTTTACCTTTATCAGTTTAAACAAGCCGAGACATTCCCCTCTAACCCACTTATCAGGGACAATCTCGCCCGTGTCAGGGTCATAATAGGCCTGATCAGGCCCATAATCGTTGCACTCTAGCCAGTGCTGACATATACCACGTTCAGAGGCGCTAAAGGCCACTATACCGCTGGATTTGAATTGGACTTCGTATCTCATATCATACTCCTAAAGCTTCACAAATTGCATTGTAGGTGTCTGCTTTGCTTTTATAGTAATCATAATTATCGTCACCCGGCTTAAAGTTTTGCCCTTGATTGTAGCGCTTGTATCGCGCTATATCGGCCCGCAAGCCATATGGGCTATAGACACCCTTAAAGCCCTCAAGATTGTAATGGGCGATAAAGCCACTGCAAAGATACAGAAACCCGTACCCGCGTTTGTTAAGCTTTTCCGTATCCTTACAAGCGCTGATAACGTTTCGCACAATCAAGCGCTTTTCATTGTCTGTAATAGGTTTGAGCATAGTTACCCCTTAGTGAATGTTATTTCAAGCCTACAATGGCTTTTAAAGCGGCTTTATGGGCCTTCGCGGTATCGCCACGGTATCCGCTAGCGTTAGCCAAGAAATAAGACACTATAGATTTTGCGCTATCGTATCCGAAGCTATCCGAAGCGCTATCAAGCGAACGCATGGCTTGTAGATAAGGCTTGGCCGCATGGTTAACATTTTCCACTCACGGGAAATTTCACGGGCGATTGTGCTAATGCTTTGCATGATGTATTCCAGTCAATTGTAAACCTACAAAATTGTAGGCCATAACACGCTAACGCTAGCGTGCTACAGTCTACAGTCTATCACTTACCATTCACCCAGCCATTGTAGCGCTGACGTGGTGCATGCTGCAAGGGATACGGGTTAGGCTTGTGGATGATAGCTTTTACTTGATCCACGGTAAGCTTACACTGTAGCGCTATCGCTTCATACGTCATACCGCATACATCCCAATAGTAGACAATATTCTTTTCAGTCATGGTTAGCCTTTCATGATGCGGATAACTTTAGCCATTTTACGCCCATGCGCTGGGTATGCTATAACGCTGACTGACTTATCCCAGCAAGTACGGCATCCTGAGCATTTTCCGGCATGATCATAAGCACGGCACAATGAGACACCAGCGGGCAAAGTCTCAGAATCAGGAACGATAACGCTACCGTGTAAGCCTTCGATAAAGTCACCTTGCACGCTATCGCTTGAAAACCTAACGGATACATTAGGCAAAGCTTGCATAGCTTGCAATAAGGTAGAAAACTTGGGAAATTTATGCATGCGAGTAGGCATCCAATGTTTGCACCACGGCGTGCGTGTCATGACCTCAAGAATCTTTTCCGCTAACCCTAGCGTGTACATATCGCCGCTATCGAACCAACGAAAATACCGGTCAGAATCCAAGGCCTTGACCATATCGTCAACCCATTCCATGCGCTGCCAGTCTTCTCGGTTAGACAACCTAGGCGCTTTGACGTTCGGGTAGTTATAGCTACCGGTAGTGGCGTAGCATCCCTTGCAAGCATCCACAAGGACACCCGGAGAGGCGATAGAACCCGGACAAGTATCCAATGCTTGCAGCGACCAAGAACGGATACCGTCAAGCTTAGAAGTTTTAGAGATTTTGATCATGGTTTTAACTTTCAAGTTATGGCCGTGGCCGTGGGTTGATTGATAGATTATACGCCCAAGGCCAGCAAGACACCCCAAAGGGCGAATACTGCGATGCAGGCGGTGGCGATGATGATTCCCTGAACGGGTGATTCTTTGGGCTCGACTGGTGGGATGTAGTTATGTTGGTGCATGGTAGTTTCTCCGGTTTGATGTTAGTTGATTGATGGAAGTTCAAGACCTGTAAAGCCTTGGTTGACATTCCAGACTTTAATGGCTTTGAATGAATCCAATACTTCACGATGCACTGAAACAGCTTCAGCGCGTTGCAGGTACTTGGTGAATTCATTCATCAAAGCCAGCAGGCTGTGCGCTGTGCATAGCTTGTGCTGGGTGCTGTCCTTGTTGAACCCGATGACTTGCCATTGCTCGAATGTATGGATAGCGTACATGATGTGATCCTGTTGATGTTGATGGGTTAATTGTAGCAGGGCTTTTACACCCTGCTATTAGGATATACCCTTAGATCATTGCCCAGCCGATAATCACCGACAGCACGCAGGATGTGAGTACAGTCACAATGATGTTGCACACAATATCTTCACGCTTGCTTTGTTTAGCTTGCTCAGCGCGCCACTGGTTGATGATGGCGTGGACGTCTTGATTGTTTGTCATGATGTTTACCTTGCTAGGTTTGTTGAACATGGATGAATTGTATCATGGTTTTGCCCTTGTCAACTACTTTTATGCAATTGTTACAAATTGTTACATTTGTCTAGCTAGTGGCTTTGCGCTATCGCTGGCCGTGACTCTTATGGTTAGGGTTCAGGTATAGCGTATAAGGTCCTACATCGCCCCTCACACTAGTGCACCACCAAAGTACTACACTACCTATAGTGTACCCTACCCAGTACAGACACTACCTATAGTGTTTACATTGTGACTGTACGGTATCGAACATAACTAACCAGTACAGTATAATTATGACTACTCAGTATCTTTTGTGACTACAAAGTCATGGGGGGGATGGGTGTAACTTATGAGTTTATCTTTGCAGGAGCCTCTAACGCTCACAAAAAAGACCATAAAAGAACTTAATTGGGGACAGATAAGACAACATTACTTAAAGCGCTAAGTAGTTGATCGACAAAGGAAAGTAGACAGACTAGACAATCCTTCGAGTGCGGACTTAATTGGGGACAGGTTAGTGCTTAAAAGATAGGCACTTAGCTGACTCGTAACTGACACTAAGAAGTAACATATGTAAATAATTGTAACAATTTACAGAAAAAGCTTGACTTATAAAAAATCTATGGTATAATATTTGTATAGAGATAAAAAAGTAACTAAGAAGGTGGTGGACTCTTAAGTTGCTTAAAGACTCTAACGGAATCTGCACAGTTGGATACAACGAATGTAGACGTAACCTAGATGTACATAGATGTCTAAGAAACATAGAAGTTAAATACTATAAGTAACTTACTATAAGTACTTATAATAATTAACTTATAAAGTTCTTAACATAGAAGACCTTTAAAGTACTTTAAGCATAGATGTTTTGTCTAATCATAGATGTTTGTCTCCCTTAGAAAGGATAAAGACAATGGATGAAGAACCAATTAAAAGAACTAAAGCTGGAAGACCAAAGAAGTCTGAGCTTAAAGAAATCAAAGAAAGTAGATCAGTAGGTCGCCCTAAAGGAGAGGCTGCTATCATCAATGAGTATAAGCTACGTATGCTTAACTCACCTAAGAGTGCCAAGGTGCTTGAAGCTATTTACGATGCAGCTTTGAACGATGAACATAAAAACCAAGCTGCTGCATGGAAGCTGATTGTCGATAGGATTGTCCCTGTGTCTGCATTTGAAGCAGCCAAACAAGGTAACGGAGCACCCACTATCTCAATCAATATAAGTTCGTTAGGTCAGCCAAAGGTCGAAACCTTGGACGATGTAATGGACATAGACATTAAAGACTAACCCGCGAGGGCTTTCAGCACGTTACAGGTGCGTGTGGTCGGACACCTGTTTTTAATCCTTTGAAAGGGAATCCAAATGAAAAAATGTTATAAGTGTGGCCTAGAAAAGCCTTTTGAATTGTTTGACAAAAATAAAGCTAAACCGGACGGTTACGCAACCGAATGTAAACAATGTCGAAAAGAAAAGAAAAAAGAGCAGCTTAACAATGACTATCTTGGCACTCGTCTTAAGGAAAGAGCTAACAATCTTAAACGGATGTTTGGGATGTCTCTCGAAGAATACGATGAGAAATTAAAAGCACAAGACGGTGTGTGCGCTATTTGTGGGGGTCTGTGTAAGTCTGGGAAAAGGCTGGCTGTAGATCATAACCACACAACAGGAAAAATTAGAGACTTGCTCTGTGGTAACTGTAACGGTGGCTTAGGTAAGTTCCTAGAAAGTCCAGAACTGCTTTTAAAGGCAGCGGATTACATAAGGAAACACAATGGCTGAACTTAATTTTGAACTGCTTAGATGGCAGACAACAGTATTCAATGATACTCACCGATTCAAAGTCGTAGCTGCTGGTCGTCGCTGTGGTAAGTCCCGTCTGTCTGCTGTAACGCTTCTTATCGAGGCTCTGAACTGCCCTGAAGGGTCAGCGGTGATGTACATTGCTCCCACACTAGGGCAGGCCCGGACCATCATTTGGGACTTGCTGCATGACTTAGGTCGTCCAGTGATCAAGTCCTCACACATTAACAACTTAGAGATTACCCTTGTCAATGGAAGAAAAATCCTTGTTCGAGGCGCTGATAACCCTGATAGTCTTCGTGGTGTGTCCCTTGTGTACGTGGTATTGGACGAATGTGCGTTCATTAAGCAGGAGATTTGGGAGAAGGTTATCCGTGCTGCTCTGTCGGATAAAAAAGGTAGAGCTTTATTCATTTCCACGCCGTCAGGACGTAACTGGTTTTACGATGCTTTCAAGCTCGGCAAAGACGGTACAGACGAAGAATGGAAAGCTTGGCATTACACTACCCAAGACAACGAAACCATCGACCCTAAAGAGATTGAAGCAGCCAAACGAACACTGAGTTCCTTTGCCTTTAAGCAAGAGTATCTCTCCAGTTTTGATACCTCAGGCTCTGACATCTTCAAAGAACACTGGATCAAGAAAGGTCCAGAGCCTAAGGATGGTTCATACATTATCGCCATTGACTTGGCAGGTTTTGAAGATCTCTCCGAAGGTTCTCAAAATAAGAAGAGACTAGACGAATCAGCTATTGCTGTCGTTAAAGTAGCCGATGATGGAACTTGGTGGGTAAACAAGATTGAGCATGGACGGTGGGACATTAAAGATACCTGTATGCGTATCTTGAAGAACATTAAAGAGTTCCAGCCTCTTGCTGTAGGTATTGAGCGAGGAACAGCTAAGAACGCTGCTCTGACGATCCTACAAGACATGATGAGGCAGTACAACACCTTTGCACACATTCAGACCCTCACTCACGGAAACAAGAAGAAAGCTGACCGTATCATCTGGGCCTTACAAGGACGGATGGAGCACGGTAAGGTTATCCTGAATGAGGACGAAGAATGGAGTGACTTCGAGGACCAGCTCTTGATGTTTCCTACCAAGGGTGTACATGATGACTTGGTGGATGCTCTTGCATACGTTGAACAACTTGCCCTTAACTCCTTTGTCCCAGATTACGACGAAGATGAGTATGAGGTTTATGACGCTATAAGTGGATATTAACAATGGAAGAAAATTCAGAAAACAGTCAGTATGACGAACCTACCGAGTCGGACAAAGAGCTGACTGATTGGGTTGTCTCCCACACTGACAAGTGGCGCGATTACCGTGACCAGAACTACCTTGATGATTGGCTTGAGTATGAGCGTATCTTCCGTGGTCAGTGGGCCGCTGAAGACCGTACACGAGAATCCGAACGTAGCCGTATCATCTCCCCCGCTACTCAGCAGGCTATTGAGACCCGTCACGCTGAGATCATGGAGGCTATCTTTGGTCAAGGTGAATGGTTCGATATTGAAGATGACATCAAGGACGTTAACGGTACGCCGTTAGACGTTGAGCAGCTAAAAGCTCAGTTGATGGAAGACTTCAACCGTGACAAGATCAAGAAAGCTGTCGATCAGATTGAGCTGATGGCTGAGATTTATGGTACAGGTATCGGCGAAATCGCAGTCAAGACCGAGAAAGAATACGCTCCTGCAACGCAGGCTATTCCCGGCGTACAAGGTCAAGCAGCTATTGGCGTGGTCGAAAAAGACCGTATCGCTGTTAAGCTGGTTCCAGTGAACCCTAAGAACTTCTTGGTTGATCCTAACGCTACATCCTTGGATGACGCTATGGGATGTGCCATTGAAAAGTTCGTATCGGTGCATAAAGTCGTTGAAGGCATGGAGCGTGGCATCTATCGCAAGATTGATCTAGGCTTGGACGGTCCTGATGACGACTTGGAAGCCACAGAAGAATCGGTACAGTATCAAGATGGTCGTGTCCGTCTGTTGACTTACTATGGCTTGGTTCCTCGTGAGTACTTGGAGCAGCTCGAGAACGAAGAAGAGGTTGAAGACCTGTTCCCAGAGGACTCCTTAGCTGACGAATACTCGGAACTTGTGGAAGCTATTGTGGTTATCGCTAACGGCGGTAAACTCCTGAAGGCTGAAGCTAATCCCTACATGATGAAGGATCGTCCTGTCATGTTGTACCAAGACGATACAGTCCCCGGACGTGTGTGGGGTCGTGGTACAGCGGAGAAGGCCTACAACATGCAGAAGGCCATTGACGGTAGTTTGCGTATGGACAGTGATGCCCGTGCCTTGACAGCCGTCCCAATGATGGCTATGGACGCTACTCGCTTGCCTCGTGGTGCTAAGTTCGAGGTTAAGCCCGGTAAATCGTTCCTGACCAACGGCGACCCTAACCAGATTATGATGCCTTTGCGTTTCGGTACTCCTGATGAGTCCTCCGTGAGAGCTTCTCAGAACTACGAACGCCTCTTGTTGCAAGCTACAGGTACTGTTGACAGTGCTGGCATGCCTTCAGCAGCTCCTCGCGATGCGGGCGCAGGTGGTATGTCTATGGCAATGGCTGGCATCATTAAGAAATACAAGCGTACATTGACGAACTTCCAAGAAGATTTCTTGATTCCGTTCATCAACAAGGCCGCTTGGCGCTACATGCAGTTTGATCCTGAGCGTTACCCTTCTGTAGACGTGAAATTTGCGCCTACAGCTACTCTGGGTATCTTAGCTCGTGAGTTTGAACAGCAGCAATTCATTGCATTGTTGCAGACATTAGGTCCAGACACTCCAGTTCTGCCTCTGATTCTGAAAGGAATCTTGGGTAATAGCTCGTTGAGCAACCGAAATGAACTGATTGCAGCTCTGGAACAGATGAGTCAGCCTAATCCTGAGGCTCAGCAGCAGGCTCAGATGGCTCAACAAGCAGCTATGGCTAAGTTGCAGGCTGATTTGGCCCTCTTGCAGGCCCAGACTCAGAAGGCAGCCGCAGAAGCACAGCAAACAATGGTTGAAACTCAGCTCATGCCTGAAGAGTTGCGCGTAAAAGTGGTACAAGCCGCTGCTACGAACCTTGATCAGGATGCTGACTTCGCTAAACGTATGAAATTGGCTGATTTGATGCTCAAAGAGAAGGATATTGACTCGAACGAGCGTATCGCACTCGCACAGATGCAGAATCGTCAGCCTAAATAAATCAATGAAAGGAGTTTCCCCTCATGGATAAGGAACTTCAAAAGTATTATGAGGAAACCTTCAGCATGATGTCCACTCAAGGGTGGTCATTCTTGCTCGAAGACCTCGAAAAGTTAAAGCAAGAGCTAGAAAATATCCGCACGGTCAAAGACGCACAATCATTATCTTATCGTCAGGGCCAACTGGATATTCTAGACCTTATTTTAAACCGCAAGAAGACTTGTGAAGAAGTTTATGAGCAACTACAGCAGGAAGCACAGTAATGCGTCGAATGTTTGAATTTGTTTGTGAAGATGGACACATCTCTGAAGCATTAGTGGATGAAACCGTCAGGGAACTCGCTTGTCGAGCCTGCGGTAAACACTCAACGAGAATTGTTTCCAGTGTTCGGTGTAACTTGGAGGGCATAACAGGTGCTTTTCCGGGTGCATATGACGCATGGGAACGCAAGCGAAGTGAAAAGCTGAAGCAAGAGAGGAAAGCCTCTTACGCTGTTCCAGAATAACACTTCAAACGGGTAAGTACTGAGTAATCAGTATTCACATTTCATAGTCCTATAATCTCATTAGAGACAGGAGAATAATAGTATGGCACTTATTGAGCAAGAATCGTTTGACCCAACACTGGACACGATTGATGAAGAACAACCCCAAGAGACTCCCATTGTAGAGGAACAACCTCAAGAGGTCGTGGTAGAGAAAGTAATTCCTGATAAATACAAAGACAAATCCTTAGAGGATATTGTTAAGATGCACCAAGAAGCTGAAAAGATGATTGGGAGGCAAGCACAGGAAGTACATGAAGTACGTTCATTAGCGGACCAGTTACTCAAACGGCAACTCGAAGCAGATAAACCCACTACTGTTGAAAGTGCGCCCGAAGTTGATTTCTTTGAGAACCCTCAAGACTCAATTAAACGTGCAATTGAAAACAACCCCGCAGTTCTAGAAGCTAAACAAGCTAACCTTGAGCTAAAGCGTATGAAGACAGCGCAACAACTTGCATCCAAACATCCTGACTTTGGCACTATTGCCAACGACACTGGATTTCAGGAGTGGGTGAAAGCAAGTCCTATTCGTATGAGTCTTTATGCTAAAGCAGACGCAGAGTTTGACTTCCCGGCAGCGGACGAACTCTTGAGCACATACAAAGAATTGAAACAGGTTCGCAACAACAACGTACAGGAAACTGGTAAGAAGCAACAAGCACAAGCTTTAAAGGCCGCTAGTGTGGATACAAGTGGTTCTGGCGAAGTTGCAAAGAAAATTTATCGTCGTGCGGATTTAATCCGTCTTAAGATGACTGACCCAGATCGTTATGAGCAGCTTCAACCCGAAATCATGGCTGCTTATGCACAAGGTCGTGTCAAATAAATTTTACATTTCTGAAATTATAGGAGTATTCAAATGGGCTTAGGTACCAATCACGTTACAACCACCACAGCAGCAACCTTCATCCCTGAAGTTTGGAGCGATGAGATTGTAGCCGCATACAAAAAATCCCTCGTCATGGCCAATCTGGTCAAGAAGATGAGCTTCAAGGGCAAGAAAGGTGACACCGTTCACATTCCAGTGCCTACTCGCGGTACTGCTTCCGCTAAGACTGCTGGCAACCAAGTTACCTTGATCGCTGCAACCGAAGGCGAAATCGTTGTGCCAATCAACAACCACTTCGAGTACAGCCGCTTGATCGAAGACATCGTTGAAGCCCAAGCTCTGTCGAGCCTGCGTAGCTTCTACACTGATGACGCTGGTCACGCTCTGGCTAAGAAGGTTGACACCACTCTGATCCAACTGGCTCGTGCAGCTCGTGGCGGTAACGCTGCTAACGCTGACTACGCTGGTGGTATCATCGGTTCTACCGGTGCTGCTTACACTGCCGGTACTTCCAACGCTGCCAACATCGCTGACGCTGGTATCCGTGCTGCTATCCAGTTGCTGGATGACCAAGACGTGCCTATGGATGGCCGCGCTTTGGTGGTTCCTCCTGTTGCTCGTAACAGCATGTTGGGCATCAACCGCTTCACTGAGCAGGCATTCAAAGGCAATGGCTCTACCTTGATGAACGGCGAGTTCGGCGACATCTACGGCGTGAAAGTGTATGTGTCTACCAACTGCGATACCGCTTCTGGTAACACTGCTTCTGACCGCGTGGCTTTGATGTTCCACCGCGACTGGGCTGTTCTGGTTGAGCAGATCGGTGTGCGTTCGCAGACTCAGTACAAACAAGAATACCTCGGTACTCTGTTCACTGCTGACACTCTGTACGGCGCTGCTGAGCTGCGTGACTACGGCGCAGTGCCAATTGTTGTGGACGCTTCGGCTGCCTGATGATTGAGGAGGGCCCTTCGGGGCTCTCTTTTGTTTACTACTTATTATCTATGAGTAATAAATAAAGGAGATATGTATATGGTAAGCTTTCAGATGAAACATAGCAATCGTCCTCAGACCATTGCCACAGTTACTCGTGAAGTAGACATCAAGAGCTTTAGAGAGAATCCTGAATGGTATGAGATTACTCCTGAAGTGCAGCAACAACAGCAACCTGCTAAAGTAGTTAAACAAGCTAAGAAAGCTAAGGAACTCAAATGACGATATATCGGGGACCCGGTGGCACAGGCTCTGCCACTTCTGATTCAGACACCACAGAGTTCCAAGAGTTCTTGGTTCAATCTCAGGCTGCTCGTGATGCTGCCTTGGCTGCTCAAGCCGCTGCTGAGTTAGCAGAAACCAATGCAGAGACTGCTGAGACCAACGCTGAAACTGCGGAAACCAATGCAGAGACAGCAGCTACCAATGCTGCATCAAGCGCCTCCGCTGCTGCTTCCAGTGCTTCTAGTGCTTCAACATCTGCAACTAATGCAGCTTCTAGCGCGTCAGCGGCATCTACCTCTGCCTCTAACGCTTCAAGCAGTGCCTCGGCTGCGGCTGCATCGGCCAGTGCTGCTCTGACATCTGAGAACAATGCAGAGACTGCCGAGACTAACGCCGCTGCTTCTGCCTCTGCTGCTGCTTCTAGTGCATCTACAGCTACTACCCAAGCATCCAATGCTGCTGCCAGTGCTTCTGCTGCTCTGGCTTCCGAGACTGCTTCTGCATCATCAGCATCCAGCGCCTCGTCTAGCGCATCTGCTGCATCCATTAGCGCCTCTAACGCAGCTACCTCTGCCTCTAACGCAGCTTCTTCGGCTACGTCTGCTGCCAATAGTGCAAGCGCTGCTGCCGCATCAGCCACTGAAGCCGCCAACACACTGGCTTCTACGGTTAAGCTCACAGGCGATCAGACCATTGCCGGTGTCAAGACTTTTACGTCCACAATCAGTGGTTCTATTGATGGCAACGCTGCCACAGTTACTAACGGTGTCGTTACTACTGGTAGCTACAGCAATCCTACTTGGATTACCTCGCTGGATGACGGTAAAGTTCTGCCTTCAATGACTGGTAACTCCGGTAAGTATCTGACTACTGATGGAACTAACAGTACTTGGGCTACCGTGGATGCCTTGCCAGACCAGACAGGTAATGCAGGTGAATATCTCACAACTAACGGTACTGTAGCTTCGTGGACTCCTTTGAACACAGATGCTAACACGACCACCAAAGGTTTGTACGAGAACAACAGCATTATCTCAGCTAACTATAGCATCACAGCGGGTAACAATGCCATGAGCTCTGGCCCCATCACGGTCAATTCAGGAGTTACTGTAACTGTTCCTTCTGGCTCACGCTGGGTTGTACTTTAAGGAATTATAATGACAATTACAATCAACGGAACAACTGGCATCACCAACGATGGTGGCTACACAGGTGACGGTGTAGTCTTTGCTGACACGACTCCTGCGAACACGCTGGTGACTACTACTGGCGGTAACGTGGGTATTGGGACGAGTTCGCCGGGGGCAAGGCTGCAAATTGATACTCCACAGTCAGCCAGTGTTGCCAATCTTTTGACCTTGCGGGATGGCTCGGCAGGAGTCACTTTTAATTTGCAAACATACGGTGACCCAAGCTTTGGTACGGCCAACAGATTCAACTATGACGGCGCATATTTGGCGTTCCGCAGAAGTGGGACCGAGCAGGGAAGATTCGACTCCAGCGGTAACTTGCTGGTGGGGACGACGAGTTTTCCTGTAAACACAACAAGATTTGCTTCTGTTGCGGGTGCGAACTCATATGCGGCAACTTTAATTTCTGAAACCGCAGGGTACCAGACAATTACTGCATGGAACAAGGCTACATCGGGGACGATTTATTTGGCGGAGTTTGGAACAGGTTCTACGTATGCAGTAAGAGGAAGCATCACATCGAACGGGACAACTGTTTCTTATAACACATCCTCCGACTACCGCCTGAAAGAAGACATCCAGCCCATGACGGGTGCGCTGGCTAAGGTCGCCGCACTCAAGCCATGCACCTACAAGTGGAAAGCAGACGGCTCTGACGGTGAAGGCTTCATTGCACATGAACTACAAGCTGTCGTGCCTCAGTGCGTGACTGGTGAGAAAGACGCAGTGGACGCCGAAGGCAAGCCCGTTTACCAAGGCATCGACACCAGCTTCTTGGTGGCCACACTGACCGCAGCCATCCAAGAGCAGCAAGCCATCATCACCGCTTTGACCGCCCGAGTTGAAGCCCTCGAAGGAACACAACCATGAGCCTCGTAAAAGTCCAAGGCAACGCCAGCGGCACAGGCACGTTCACCATTGCCAGCCCCAACAGCAACACCGACCGTACACTGACGCTGCCTGACGCAACAGGAACTATGTTGGTTTCTGGTCAGCCTATAACTGCTACTACAGGCAACTTTAGTGGTGATGTAACGCTTGGTTCTTCTGTATTGGCAACGCCTACTGGTTCTGCGCCTTCCTACACCTGCCGTGCTTGGGTAAACTTCAACGGAACAGGCACCGTGGCGATTCGTGCGTCTGGAAACGTGTCGAGCATCACGGACAACGGGACGGGTGACTACACCGTCAACTTCACGACGGCGCTGTCGGATGCGAGTTACGGTTTTACAGCTTCCAGCGGAGCCAACCAAACCGCAATTGCCATTCTATCGACCTCACAAGCAAAAATCCTTACGTTGAATTCTTCAGGTGGGGGTGTAGATTCTAGCTTAGTTACTTCCTCAAACTTCCGCTAAGGAACCAAAATGAACCAACGAATTTGCGACCTCTTTTACTACGCGGGCGGCAAGCTATTTTGGAGCGTCAAGCGTGGCGCGGCCAAATACTTAGGCACTTTTGACAGTGCCGACCTTGCACAAGCCGCCTATGCAGCCGCAGCAACACAACACTTTAAGGAGTTCGCCCGTGTCTAATCTTCGTGTTATTTACCCAACTGACGAAGGCGGCGTTGCCGTTATCATTCCTGCTTCCGAGTGTGGCCTGACCATTGAAGAAATTGCAACCAAGGACGTTCCCGCTGGCAAGCCGTACAAGATCGTGGATGCCTCTGACATCCCCACAGACCGCACATTCCGTAACGCATGGGAATTCGCATGACAATCTCAATCAACCTCGACAAAGCCAAAGTCATCGTGCATGACATTCGCAGAGCCAAGCGCACTGCTGAATTCGCACCCTTGGACGTAAAGGCAACCATCCCAAGTGAAGCTGTAGCTGCTGAAGCTGCTCGTCAAGCTGTGCGTGAGAAGTACGCAGCAATCCAAGCTGACATTGACGCTGCACCCGGTGTGCCTGAACTCAAACTGATTGTGGAGAGCCTGTAATGAGCCAAGTCAACACAAACGCAATTTACGACGCTTCTGGAGGCAGTGCAGCCAAGCTGTACGGCCCTTCAATGCGCTATGGTGGCACAGCCTATGTCAACCGCATCATCAACGGTGACATGCGGATTGACCAGCGTAATGCTGGGGCGAGTGTGACTCCTGCTTCCGGGCAATATTTGGTTGATCGCTTTGTTTATGGCGCATCTCAAGCAAGCAAGTTTACAGCGCAACAAAACGCAGGAGCAGTAACAGCGCCGTCAGGCTTCACCAACTATTTAGGGCTGACTGTCGCTTCGGCCGTTGCTGTGGGTGTCAGTGATCGCTTTCGCTTAATGCAGGCAATTGAGGGTTTGAATGTCTCCGACCTCGGCTGGGGAACGGCAAACGCTCAAGCTGTGACACTTTCGTTTTGGGTTCGCAGCAGCTTAACCGGGTCTTTTGGTGGCGCTGTTGGCAACTCTGCTGGCAATAGGTCTTACCCTTTTCCGTTTACTGTTTCATCTGCAAATACATGGGAGCAAAAGACGGTCACCATTCCCGGAGACACTACGGGCACTTGGTTGACGACAAACGGACTCGGTATTCTTTTGCAGTTCAGCTTGGGGGCTGGTTCAAACTTTCTTGGCACCGCAAACACTTGGGAGGCTGCTGACCGTGTTGCCCCGTCTGGTTCTGCATCTGTAGTCGGCACAAACGGAGCCACCTTCTACATCACAGGCGTACAGCTTGAAGCTGGCAGCGTTGCTTCCCCGTTTGAGCGTAGGGACTACGGGCGTGAGTTGATGATGTGTCAGCGGTATTACGAGGTTGCTTATACCGACAGTTCTGGCGAAGCAATGTTGTCTTGGGCTTTCAACGCCAACAGTAACAGCAGACAAAGGTGGTGGTTTAAGCAAGAAAAGCGTGCCGTTCCAACGGTTACTGCACCTCTCGGCTGGGTAGGTGTTCCAGACAGCATAAATCCGGGGCGCGATGGGGTCGGCTTCTATAAAAACGCTATTTTTTACATCTCTGGCGCGGCCCATTCCGTTTGTCTTGCAGCGTCTGCGGAGCTTTGAACCATGTACCAACTTCTTCCTGACACTCCAATGGGCGCAGCAACCTGCATCAAACGCATCGCTGACAACGCCTTCATCCCCTTCGACCCCGCCAACACAGACTACGCCGAGTACCTGAAATGGCTGGCCGAGGGCAATGAGCCATTACCACCAGAGGAGAACTAATATGCCGCTTAAAAAGGGAAAATCAGATAAGACCGTATCCGAGAACATCTCTATGATGGTCAAGGAAGGTAAACCTCAGAAGCAGGCAGTTGCTATCGCTCTGTCCGAGGCAGGGCGCAGTAAGCCTGAGCGTGGTGAACGTACCAAGAAGAATAAAGAGAAGAAGAAGTCCAAATGACACGCCCAGTATCGGTAGGTGTTAACCTTACATCAGGAGCTGCTACGACAATCTACACAGTTCCTCTTGGTTACTTTGCTAAGTGGAACTTGATGTATATCTTCAATAACTCAGGTTCTACTAAGAGTATATCGGTGTATTGGAGAGACTCTAGCACCTCCACAAACATCTATGTGCAAGACGGTGGCATTGCAGCTAAAAACTATGTACGCATGGACGGAGGAGCTTACGTGGTCATGGAAGAAGGCGATACTGTAGTCATGCAAGATGAAGCAGGTAGCTCATTCAGTACTATCTGCACCTTTGAATTGTTTAAGAAAGAAGGAATATAAGTTATGGCCCTGCCAACATACCTTGAGCTTGTCAATGACGTATTGGTTCGTATGCGCGAACCTGAAGTCACGACAGTCAATGAAAACACATTATCGAAGCTTGTTGGTAGGTTGGTAAATGATGCCAAGCGACAAGTAGAAGATGCCTACGCATGGAATGCCTTAACCGATACCTTGATGATTGAGACCTTAGCCAACACTTATGGCTATGTGCTTAATGGTTCAGGTACTCGCTTTAAAGTCATTGATGCTCAAGACATTACCAACAAGTCTCCTATCCGCGCCTTGACCACATCTAAGATGTCTGAATACTTGTTGAACAACACAAGCGCAGGCAATCCGATGTACTACAACTTTAACGGTATCCACACTAACGGTGACACCAAGGTTGACTTCTATCCTGTACCTTCTGCTGGCTTGACATTGTACTTTAACTTGTACATCCCTCAAGCTGAGCTGACAACGGATGCTCAGACAATGCTGGTTCCTAAAGAGCCCGTAGTGTTGGGAGCCTTTGCCCGTGCCTTGGTTGAGCGAGGTGAAGACGGTGGTTTGAACAGCACAGAAGCCTATGGCCTGTACAAAGCTTCCTTGGCTGACGCTATCGCTATCGAAAGTTCTCGCTATGTTGAGGAAGAGACTTGGGAGGCTGTGTAAGCTATGGCCCAAGCTCTTCAAACATTTAGCATTACAGCACCGGGCTTTTATGGCCTGAACACACAGGACAGTTCACTGGACTTAGCCTCTGGCTTTGCCCTGACAGCAGTTAACTGTGTTATTGACCAGTATGGCCGTGTAGGTGCTCGTAAAGGCTGGACACCAAAGAACACAGCCAATGCTGACTTAGGCTCTGCTAACGTAGAAGCTATCGGTCAGTTGGTTACAGATAGTGGTGTTGAATACACCATCGTGGCAGGTAACAATAAGCTGTTCAAGCTTGTAGGTAATACACTGACTATGTTGACCTACGGTGGTGGCGGTGTAGCTCCTACGATCACAGCTAACAACTGGCAGATTGCAGCCTTGAACGAGTGCTTGTATTTCTTCCAAACTGGACATGATCCTCTGGTGTTCGACCCTGCTGTAAGTACTACTACTTATCGCCGAGTATCTGAGAAGTCAGGCTACACAGGTACAGTTCCCGCAGGTAACATTGTATTGTCAGCCTACGGACGCTTATGGGTAGCTGACTTAGCTGCTGAGAAAGCTGTTGTTTACTGGTCAGACATCCTTTCAGGACATAAGTGGGCGGCAGGCTCTACAGGCTCTATCGACGTCTCTTCTGTGTGGCCTAATGGCGCAGATAACATTACAGGCTTAGCTTCTCACAATGGATTCTTGTTCATCTTTGGTAAGAACAATATCTTGGTGTACTCAGGTGCTCAGGACGTACTCTCAGCAGGTGTATTCAAGATTTCTGACTCTTTGACAGGCATCGGCTGTATCGCTAGAGACACAATTCAGAACACAGGCTCAGATGTTATCTTCCTGTCGGATACAGGTGTGCGTAGCGTACTGCGTACAATCCAAGAGAAGTCTGCTCCATTCCGTGATTTGTCTAAGAACGTACGTAATGACCTGATGAGTGCTGTAGCGGGTGAAGTGCTTAGTACAATCAAGTCTGTCTACAGTCCTTTTGAGTCCTTCTACCTGTTGTCTTTACCAAGTCTTAAGACTGTGTATTGCTTTGACATGAAGACTGTCTTACAAGATGGCTCCAGCCGGGTGACTACATGGGATAGCTTGGAGCCTAAGAGCTTCTGCTACATGCGAGATAAGAGCTTACTGATCGGTAAAGCAGGCTATGTAGGCCAATATGGCGGGTATCAGGATAATGGTAACTTATACCGCTTCCAATACTTTACTAACCACACAGACTTAGGCGCTCCTTCGGTAAGTTCTGTCCTGAAGAAACTCTCCGTTGTTGTCATTGGCGGAACTAACCAATATGTAACAATGAAGTGGGGATACGACTTCAAGGAAAACTTTTATTCACAAACTGCAAAAATTCCTACTCAGGGTATTGCAGAATTTGGAATTAACGAGTATAATACTAGTGGTACAGAATTTTCTGATGGTATTTCTCTGCAAACACTCGTTGCGTACCCTACCGGAGCAGGTAAAGTTGTTCAGACAGGCTACGAAGCAGACATCAATGGTTCAGCCCTGAGTATCCAGAAGTTGGAGATACAGGCTAAAAATGGAAAGATTCTATAATGACCTCTTACGTTAAAAGTACTAACTTTGCCAGTAAAGACTCACTGGCTTCAGGCAATCCGTTAAAGATTATCAAAGGCACTGAGTTTGATATTGAATTTAACAATATCGCTACTGCTATCGACTCTAAGGCTGACACTACAAGTCCTACGTTCTCAGGGATTCCTCTGGCTCCTACAGCAGCCGCAGGCACTAACACCACCCAGATTGCTACCACAGCTTTTGTGACCACAGCGTTGCAGTCTCTGTATCCTGTAGGCTCTATCTACATCAATGCCGGTGTGTCTACCAACCCCGCTACTTTGTTAGGCTTCGGTACTTGGACAGCCTTTGGTGCTGGTCGAGTCCTTGTTGGCCTGAATGCTGGTGATGCTCTATTTGATACCCTTGAAGAGACTGGTGGTAGTAAGGATGCTACTGTTGTTAGTCACACGCATACAGGTTCCGCTACATCTGCTGGAAGCCACCAACACATTGGAGGCACGCCTACTCAAAGTGGTCAGACACTGTTTGGACAGAGTGGTTCCTCTGGATATTCTCGTACTGGTCATGCTTCAGGTGAAATCGGTTATGGTATGTACACAGATTCAGCAGGTGCTCACACTCACTCGGTAACCGTAGACGCTACAGGCTCCTCTGGAACTAACGCTAACCTCCAGCCGTACATCACTGTTGCGATGTGGAAAAGGACTGCATAACTATGAAGACACCTGTAATAAACACTGATGACTATACTGTCTATTTAGAGTACTTCTCTAACAATACATTTATTCATTGTGATTGTTACAGGTGGACGAAGACAGTTAAACAACAACTTAAAGCAGACTTTGATAAGCTCGTAGACATCCACGGTAAGCCTATCTTTGCTATACATGAACTGGCCGACAGTAAACATTTAAGGTTTCTGGGTATGATGGATTTTAAATATCACTCCGATTTCATCGGTGATGACAAACAAACACGACAACTATTTGTGAGGGTTAAATAATGGGTATCGAAGCTGCTCTTATCGGTGGAGGTTTAGGCCTCTTAGGTGGTGTTATGAGTGGAAATGCTGCCGAGGATGCAGCACGTACATCCGCTGATGCACAATTACGCGCTGCGGCAATGGCAGCAGAAGCTCAGAAGTTCCGTCCAGTGGGTATTACTTCCCGCTTCGGTACTTCTCAGTTCACAATGTCTCCTGAGGGTTATGTCACAGGTGCAGGCTACAACGTAGCTCCAGACATTGCAGCCCTGCGTGACCGTTTACTGTCTCAGGCAGGCGGTCAAGGCGTGCAGACAGCGGAGCAAGCGCAGGCAGCTCAGCAGCAACTGTTCGGCTTAGGTCAGCAGTATCTGGCGCAAACTCCGCAGCAGGCAGCTCAGGACTGGATGGCTTCTCAGCAGGCTCTCTTGCAACCAGCTCGTGAACGTGCTGCTGCAGGCTTGACTCAGAACTTGTTCAACACAGGCCGTGGTGGTGTTGCTGTCTCTCAAGGCGGTATGATGGGTGCTGCTAACCCTGAACAACAGGCTCTGTTGAATGCTCAAGCATTGCAGGACTTGGAACTGGCTACCCGTGCTCAAGAGCAAGGCAGAGCAGCTACTACCTTCGGTGCAGGCTTGTTCGGCACTGGCTTAGACTTGGCTTCTGGTGGTTATAACCCATTGAAGACACAGTTCGGGTTGGCTCAGAGCCTCGAACAGGCTGGTCAGTCTCCTCTGGACATCGGTGCTCAGTTGGGTGGTCGTTCCGCTGCCGCAGGTGCTAACGTGGGTCAAACATTGTTCCAAGGGGGTACTAACGCTGCCCGCGCAATGGAAGCTGCTAATGCTTACAGTCCTGTTGGAGCTGCTTTCAGTGGTATTGCAGGTAACAAGCAGTTGACAGAAGGACTAGCTAAGTTGTTCGGTAGTCCCATAATTCCTCAAGGTACGTATGTCGCAGGAGGCACAGGTGCTGCTAACCCCTACATTCCCAATGCAAATCCTTGGATGGACAACCGAGATTATTAAGGAGTAACAATGGCTGAAGTAGTTAATAGTTTATTTGGGATCACTCCAGAATCCCTCATGGCAGAGCGTGAGAAGGCTTTGCAGACACAAGCCATGCAGTACGCTCAGGCTGACCCTTTCCAGCGTGCTACCGCTGCAATCTACTCCGGTGCTAATCGCTTAGGAGGCGCTGTAGGTGGGCTTCTGGGTGCTCAAGACCCTGAGATGATGCGGATTCAGCAACGTCAAGGTGTGTTGCAGAACTTAGACTTAACCAATCCTGAGTCGTTGAAGCAAGGTATCCAGACTGCTATGCAGAACAAGGATTACCAACTGGTCAGCGAACTGACTAACCGTTATCAGCAACGTACTGCTGCTGAGCTGGCTGCACGTAAGACTGAAGCTGAGATTACAGCTAAGACTGCTGAGAAGAAGTCATTCTCCGTGGGCGACAAAGCATTCTTAGCGTTGGCTGCTAAAGCTACCCCTGCTTCTGTTAAAGCTGCTCAAGACGCAGGTAATGACATTAGTTTGCTTGATGTTCCAGAAGCTGAAAAAGTTTCTACTTATGGTCAAGTGTTAAAAGACGCTGGCCTAACTCCGGGAACACCTGAGTTTCAAAAGCGTATGCAAGAATTTGCCGCTGCTGAGTTGGAAGGTACTAAGCAAGGCAAAGGAGCAAAGATTACTAACGTGCTCCCCGGCGTGGGTAAAGCAGGAGATGTTACAGGTCTTCGTAAAGACTTGCAAGCTATTACTAAGCCTTATCAAGATCAGTCAGACGCTGCTCAAGACGCTATTGAACTGGCAGACATGGCATTGAAGAGTAACAACTTTGCTGCTGTTTCTAGCTTGTCACGTAGTCTTGCTAAAGCAGCCGGAGAAACTCAACTGTCCCGCGCTGATGTGGAAGCATTCGGTATTGATCCTTCTTTAGTTGGTCGCGTGTCTGATACTATTTCTACACTGACTCAAGGACGACCAACAGCAGATACTTTAACTAAGTTGCGCCAGCTTTCTGAAGCTTTGAAGAAGAAAGCAGACTCCCGTATCTCTGTGGAGGAACAGCAGTTGCAAGATACCGCAAGGGTCAGTGGCTTGTTTACCGAGCCTCAGATTAATACTGTATTCCGTCGACGTCCTTCTAGCGCACCTGCAAAGACAGCTTTTACTTCGGTTAAAGAAGCTGAAGCAGCTAATCTCCCTAAAGGGACAATTATCACAATCAATGGCCGACGAGCCGTAGTGGAGTAACAATGGCTATTAAATTTCTTGACGATGCTGAACAACCAAGCACTATTCGATTCTTAGACAATGCTCCTGTTAGCCGTGAAGAATTGATTAGCCAGATTCCAACAGGAGGCACTCCTACAGTGCCTTTGACTGCTCCTGTCCCGTCCGCTAACGAGCGTATGGTACGTAACCTGACTGCTGGAGTTGCTGCTGTTCCTGCTGTGGCTATCCCTGCAAAACTGTTTCAGATGGGGACGGTAGGTACACGGGCGGCTCCTTATGGACAAGCTGCTGCTAATCTTTTTGTTCCTAAGTCCGGTGCAGATTTGGCTCGTCAAACAGCCTTGAGCGCAGGAACTGCTGTAGGGGCAGGTGAAATTGGTCAAGCGGTTGCTGAGAAGACAGGCGAAGAGTACCGTTTACCCGCTGAGATGGTTGCTGGCTTAGGTCTTGCCTTGCCTGCTAACTCTATGTTGACAGCAGGTGAGCTTGGAGTCAAAGGTTTAATTAATCGAGCAACAGGTAAAGAGTTCTTTGATTTCGGCACACAAGCAGCTACTACTTTCGGCGCAGCTAGAGCAGAAGCCCGTTTGCGTACTGCTATGCAGTCTAATCCTGATTTGGCTGCTGACTTGGCGAGAGCTTCTGAAATTGAGCAGATGACAGGGGTTAAACTGCCTATTCCTGCTGCTGCTAAAGGAGACACTACTCTAACCGGATTGCTGGCCTCTCAAACATCCCGTGGAGAGAATGCTGCTTTTACAGCGGCGATTAAGCAACAGGAAAAGGATGCACTTGAAGCTGTTAAAACAGCCCAGAAACAGCTAGCCGGGGATCCTCGCAATGCTGCCCTGACCGCTGAAGTAGAGGCTAAGAAACTGGCCTATGAAAACTCTCGTCGTGAGACTGCTTATGCAATGAAGCAGGCTAACATTGAGCGCCAGATCGGAGGAATTGAGACACGCATCCAAGACCTGACTTCTGATGCTTTGATGGTCCCGACAGGTAAGGAAGACGTAGGTAATCGTGTTACCAACTTACTGAATGCCCGTGAAGCAGTCATCCGAGAAGAGTTTAAACCACTGTATGAAAATGTCTTGAAAGATGCTTCTAAACAAGGCATTGAGATGGAGTCTCCTGTGGTTGCAAGTCTGTGGAACTTTGTGAAACAGCGTCAGGCAGAAGATGTGTTCAACAAGTTTCCTGCTTTGGACTCAGCGATTAAGAAAGTTTTGGCCCCCACAAAAGCTCCTGTAAGTGGGGCATTTGCTGCTAAGTATCCTAATTTAGTCAAGTCTGTTGAAGGTACGTTCAAGCCAATGGATGTTAATTCTATCGACTCATTGAAGCGAGGTATTAACCGAGCTATTGGCGACACTCAAGACAAGGATCAGTTGCGTATGTTGTACGAACTGAAGAACCGTTTTGATGAGTCCTTGAGCACGCTGCCTGAGGATTTTGTGCAGTCATACAAAGGCTTAGACAAACAGTATGCTGAAAAGCTTGGTATTCCTTTTAGCGAAGCAGGGGTCGTATCCGTTGACCGGGCCCGCTTTGTTGAGTCCACTGTACCTATGCTGACAAGCAAGCCTTCAGCTATTCGCCAGATTCTGGCAGCTACTGACAACTCGCCAGAGGCTGCGAAGATCATTGAAGATGCTTTCTTGATGAAGATTAGCCAGACTAACGGTATTGTTAATCCTAATACTTTGTCTGTTAATCCTGCTGCTTTGCAATCTTTCTTGCGTAAGAACACAGAGGCTATTGACCAAGTTCCCGGCTTACGTGATAAGCTTGAGGGACTGTCTTCAAATGTTGATAGTTTGCTCAGCAACCGTGAGCGGTTACTTGACATGCAGAAGAACGCAGCTATTGGCAAGATTGAGAATGTCTGGTCTCGTGCTTACGGTCAAACAGGAGGATTTGAAGGTTTTGTCAGTCGTGCTCTAAACAATCCTGAAGAACTCAAACAGCTCATGGTTGCAGCAGGTTCGGACAGCACTCTTCAGCGCGGCTTGAAATCTGTAGTTTTGGACATTGGTCTAAAGTCTTCAAATAAGCTTGGATTCTTTGATGATAACGCCCAGACAATCAACACGTTGTTTGGTAAAGACCATGCACAGAATGTGAAGGCTTTGTTGGAGGCTTCTGAGCGGTTAGCTAAGAATCCAGTAATGGCTAAGATCAACCAGTCGTTGACTCAAACAACTCGCTTTGAGGAGTTAACAGGCTCTGATCCTGCCCGCGCTGCTTCTCTGCTTCGTCAGCAAGTGCAAAGTACGTTTTACAAGGTGTCTACTCTTTTGAGTAAATTCCTCCAGAACAAATCTGCAAAGTCCGAGAACACAGAGATTCAGGAATTTCTTAGCAACCCTAAGAATGTGAAGGATATGTCTGAAGCTATCAAAGCACTTGAAACAGGAACTGAGCAGGGATTCAAAAAGGCTAAAGCCATCGGAGGCAAGCTTTTAGGCAATGCTTCTACTGCTGCTTTGATTGGTGCTTCTGCTCCTGCACGTATCATTGAACGTGACGAAGTGGCTAACCCTGAGGAGTAACTATGACATTCTCATTCGGAACCAGAAGCAAGGAACGCTTACAAGGCGTACACCCTGATCTAGTGAAAGTGCTAGAGGAGGCTATCAAAGAGTCTCCTCTGGACTTCTCCATCACCGAAGGCCTACGTACCAAGGAGCGTCAGAAGGCGCTCTTTGATGCGGGGAAGTCTCAGACGATGAACAGCAGGCATCTGACAGGTAAGGCTGTGGACATTGCTGTGATCAAGGACGGTGAAGTTACTTGGGATTTTAAGTACTACCAGCTAGTGGCTGACCATATCAAGAAAGTAGCCAAAGAGCTAAAGATTGATATTGTCTGGGGCGGAGACTGGCAATCCTTTAAAGATGGCCCTCACTTTGAGCTGCATAGGAGTGTATACAAATGATTGAACTGCTTTTACCATTCGCAGGCAAAATCTTAGATAAGTTCTTCCCTGACCCTGCTCAAAAGGCAGAGGCTCAGGTGAAGTTACTTGAGTTGGCTCAATCGGGCGAACTTGCTAAGATGGCTAACGAGACTGAACTGTTCAAGACAGAGCAGAACAATCTTACAGCTCGACAACAAGCTGATATGGCTTCTGACTCTTGGTTGTCCAAGAACATCAGGCCCATGACACTTGTAGCTATCTTCACTGGTTACTTTACCTTTGGCATCATGGATGCTAACGGCATCAAGGCCAATGAGACCTATGTTCAGCTCTTAGGTCAATGGGGTATGTTGGTTATGTCCTTCTACTTTGGTGGGCGTACTTTAGAAAAGATTATGGAAATCAAAGGAAAAAAGTGACATGTCAGAAGAAGTATCACACAAAGAAATCTATGAAAGGCTCTGTAAGGTAGAAACCAAGGTGGATAAGGTTGCAGAGGACACCGAAGGCATGGTTAAAGCCTTCAACGCTGCCTCCGGAGCTTTTACCGTCCTTGAATGGATCGCTAAGGTAGCTAAGCCGTTACTGTGGATTGTAGCTACGGTGACAGCATTTGTGACTATTGCACATAACACCAAGCCATAAACAAATAAGGCCACTAGAGTTGACGCTCTAGTGGCCTTTTTCATTTACTCTTCAGTTTCTTCCTTAACTTTCTTAGGCTTAGGATTGCTTAGTCCGTTGAGATACTTGTACCTCTTACCCATTCGCTTGATTGCCTCATCAGAGTCAAACCAGAACTCCTTACCGTTCTTCAGTTCCTCCAGCTCCTTATCTGTCAAGAACCCTTTGTAGGCTTGGTCAAGTAGCTTGTTGATCTGTCTCGTAGCGAAGTCAGTCTGGCCTTTGACATTCGGCACAGTACCAATGGAACCGTAATGAGCAGTATGAAGCATGAACTCAGCAGAATCAGCAATATAACATTCGGGAGCCATACAAGCCAACATACTAGCTGCTGAGTACGCAGCACCAATAACCGTAACAGATACATCACCTCGACATCCTTTCATTGCTTCGATGATCTGCCAGATAGAGTCGGTACGTCCACCTGAGCTATTCACCAACATATTAACTGAATCATTCTCGTTGCAAGTAGCCAAGCAATGGATCACATCACGGTAGTTACTCGGAGAGGTAATGTCATCGTCAATGAACACCAAGTGAGTATTCATCTGCTGAGTGATAGTACGGATCAAGCCCTTCTGCTCTGGAATCATCATCATTAGTTCTTCAATGTTCTCGTTAGCTTTCATTCGTTCGTCCCAATCATCATTTTACCTGTCCGTGGTCTAAAAGACCAAACACAAGGAGGATCATAATCGTAGTCGTAATCAATTTCAATAAGATAGATATTGACTGTATCCTCATCTTTAATTTTATTTGCCTCTATTTTTGCTAGCTGCATCGTTGAGAACACTGCACGAGGAATTTCCCCTTCATAGTCTGTTCCTGTCGTGAGTAAAAAAATTTCGTTAGTTTTAGCCACAATATGTCATCTCCGTTGGTTTGATTGTAATAGAGTCGGCCTCTGTCCAGTCATCATATAACTGAGTTAGCGTGGCGACTACTTCTGTTAGTCGTTCAGGAGTAACAAAGACACGCCTTTCGTCTAAATAATTCTGCTTCTTTAGTTGAACAATCCACATTTGATTTTGTTTCACTTTTCCTCCTTAACAGGTACATACAGTGTGTTCAAGGTCTCAAATGAGCCATCATCGTGCTTTGCCACAACAATAGATGTACGGATATCATCTGCACCAAGAATAGGATGATCCAAACCAGAGACACGGGCATATTCTACCTCACCGTCTTCGTTTGCATACCGCCCATACGCTTTCTGGTGCATAAAGGCTAGTTCGGACTTATAGAACTTAGCTGTTCCTATAAAGCGAACAACAGGTTTATTTTGTGTCATACACCATCCTCATAGTTAGTCTTGGCAATAATATAGTTCTTAACTAAGGAGCTACGAACAATATCGTCAATGTAGAACTCAATACGTACAAACTCTTTCATACGTCCTGCGATGTCAAAGAACTTCAAGATACCGCTCTTGTCATCCTTCTTCTTCAAGTCAGTCTGTCGGTAGTCACCACAGAAGATAATCTTGGACTTATCACCTACACGGGTTATGATGGTGTCAAGCTCCTCGAAGGTCATATTCTGCACCTCATCTACGACAATAATACTGTTTGAGAATGTAGTCCCTCGGATGAACGAGGTAGACACAAACTCAATATGTCCCTGCTCTACCAGTCGATCCCAAGCATCCTTACGCTTGAACAAGTCACTACAGATTTGTCGATAGGGCTGAATGTACACCTCCATCTTCTCGTCTGCATCGCCCGGCAAGAAACCAATATCACGACTCTGGACACTGCTACGTATCACAGTCACCTTGTTAAAGGGATTGTTTCGATCCATAGCCTCTTCCAAGGCTTTGTACAAGGCAATGTATGTCTTACCTGTGCCTGCTACTCCGTGCAGGGCCATGAAGTAGTTGCTGGCCTGATACGCCTCGAAGAAGTCCATCTGCTTCTCAGTCTTAGGTTTGATAACTGTCATGTCATCTAGTTTTAACTTCAAGCTGTTACTAACCTTCTCACGAGGAGTCAGTTCCTTAGCTGGAATAGCTCTGCTCATTGTCTGTTTACTTGCCATATTCTCCCTTACTCTTCGTTAATGAATTCTACATGAGGCATCTGTCGCACCTGCGGAAACTTTGCTAGGAAGTCCTCACGGGTCATATCTTTGCCCACATTGATCTCTGTAAAGGACTCGCCCTCCTTAGTCAGACGAGCCTTCAGAGCCGTACAAGCAGGGCAGTTATCCTTGCTGTAGACTACAATCTTCATATTTTTCCTTAATTATGCGTGACAGGCAACACATTCGCCAGAACTGGCACTGACACCAGCCTTGGTACGAATGTAATACAGACTCAAGATACGAGGGTCTTTAAACGCTGCCTTGTGGACAGCGCTAATATGTTCCTCTGGATCATCTGCACCGAAGAACAGATTGATGGACTGACCTTGACAGATATAAGCCTGACGATCAGAAGCCTGCTGAAGGATCACGTAGGGATCAATCTCAAAGGCTGTCTTGAACACCTGCTTCTCTTCATCATTCATCCATGACACATGCTGGATAGAACCGTCATGGCTTGCAATCTCAAGCAAGGTCTCACGACTGTATACACCTTCACGCTTCATGATCTCCAGCAGCTCAGGCACTACTCGAATTGTTTCTCCTCCGGCTCCCTGCTGGACGAATACGTTTCCAATAAACGGTTCAATACCCTGAGATACCCCGCCCATAAGCTGACTTGTTGACATGGTGGGAGCAACAGCAAGACGGTGTGTATTTCGGACTCCAAATCCTTTGCAATAAGTAGGCTCTCCAAGTTGCTCCGCGAGATACCTGCTTGCCTCTGTTGATTTCTTGTTAAGGTCATTGAAAATCTTTGCGTTAAGTCTGCGAGCTTCAAAGCTCTCAAAAGGAATCATTTTCTTGTGTAGCAACGAGTGCCAGCCGAGAACACCTAAGCCTAGCGCACGGCTCTTTTCAGTACTCGCCACCGCCTTTTCAAAGCCTCTTTTGCCAGCAGCCATCGACAAGAACTCACTAGTAACACAATCAAGAAATACTGTCGCAGTAAATACAGCATCCGTGTCTTTCCACTCATCATACTTCTCCAAGTTCATAGAAGCCAAGATACAGGTGAATGTCTCTTCCTCACCGCTGTGCAGCATGATCTCTGTACACAGGTTAGAGGCTTTAACATCCAAGTTGTGAGCTTTGTACATCTCAGGACGAGCTGCTGCTACCTTATCGGTAAACAAGAAGTAGCCCTTACCTGTCAACATCTTCAGCTTCAACGCCTTTTGATAACGCTCAATAGCTTCAGGATGCCCGCTGTCCAAGGACTCCATGAAGTCATTACTGATCGTCCACCCCACGTTCGCATCATCAGGGTTGTTCTTGACCCAATCAGCCAACTCGTTAAAGTCAGGATGATCGATAGGCAAGTAACCGGCCCAAGCACCTCGACGAGCAACCCCTTGAGTCACTCGCTTCATTGCGTCTACGTAGGTTTGAAATACAGGTAAAACTCCTGAAGCAGTTCCACCAGTGGCGATTTGCGAACCACGGGGACGAATGTCGCCAAGGTATCCGCTAGTGCCAAAGCCGTTCTTAGTGAGCACAGCAGTATCAAGTAGCTCACCATAGAAGTCAGCAACAGAGTCACCAATGTACTGACCACTACAAGCCACAGGCATGCCTTTGTTAGTGCCCAAGTTAGCCAGCGTAGGCGTTGAAGGGCTAAGCCAGCCGTTCCAAATAACCTCGAAGAACTTTGCATACCAATCTGTCCCGTCCTTTGGTGCATGTTTAGCTGCCGTTGCAGCAATCTGTTCCACACGATTCTTAAAGCTTGTGGAGCCTTCCATGTATTTGCTCTTGAACAAGCCCCAGCCGCCTGTCTGATACCAATTTGGTAACAATCCCTGCTGTTGCAGACGCTTACGCTCCGCACTCAAGAACTCATACTTATTATCCAATACTGCGCTTACCATGTAAAAGCCCTTTCGTTCCATTTGCGATGATATGAGTTGCCGACCTTGGCAAAGAAATCATGGATTGTACTGGAGCTGATGCCCAAGTAGAACCATTCAGAGATTGTATCACCAGTTTCATCAAAGATACTGTCAAAGCCCAAATTGTTCAGACATACGTTAGCTCGTGCATTGACAAAAGCTTTCATCGCCACAGCATTGATGCCTTCAATGTCTCCTTGAGAGAACAACAGGTCAACAATACGGTGCTCATGATCCACCAAAGCCTTAGCTGCCTGATACACACGCTCCTTCATCCACTCCTTGTCCAGCTTGTTCTCTTCCATGTAGGTACGGAACAGCCAAGCACCTGCTTCGTGGTGGATGTTCTCATCTCGCACGGAGAAGTTGATACCTGCTACAAGGTTACTCAGCTTGTTCTTACCGTTACTCTGGAAGTGCTTCAGGAAAGCAAAGCTAGAGTACAGGATACAGCCTTCCATCATTGAGAAGACAGCCAAGGAAAGGGGAATATCACGGCTACCAGCAATAGCATCCAAGTACCCGACACGGCTAGCCAGTACAGGATCATACTGCCAAGATTGATGGAACTCTTCAGTAGCCAATCCAAGTAGTTCGTTAATTCGGTTATAAAAGCGTGCATGGACATTGCTTTCAAAGTAGCAGAAGGCATCGGCCATCAGGCCAATATCAGGATGCTGAAAATTAGGTTTAACAGTACCAGACCAATACTCATCACCAACAATACGCTCGTATTTCGTGAAGAGCTTGAGTGCAGTAGTAACACCATGGCGTTCAGCAGGAGTAAAGTCGGTAAGAATTGAGTGTACATCTTTTTCCAGATCAATCTCATCAAAGGTCCAAAACACACCATTCTGTTTATCGGCAAAGGCCAGAGCCTCAGGATAGTCGAAGGTGTATGCTGTCTTCTTAATTAACAGGTTTCGCATCAGTAAATCTCTCTCATTAGTTGTTCTTGTTTATCTTCAATGTAGTCTTCAAAGCGCTCGATGATGTCATCACTGTGGATGTTAAGTAACTCCAACAGTGTGACTTCATCGACACGTTGAAGCTTCTCTTTAAGTTCTTCAAACGTCAGATTCATCATAGCTATCAATCAGCTTATCCAAGTACCATCGAGCTTTCTTCAAGTCCTCTTGACCGTTCTTGTCCATAAAGCGCATCAGGTATTGCATCATCTGTACATAGTCAGGGACAAATAAAGAGTTGCGGGTAACATAATGAGTAGGCATCTTGTCAACCAGTTTCTCAATAACATCCCGAACTTCAATACCCTCTTCCTCGAAAAGCATATAGTGCTTAGGCTTCTCCACAGGATCATGGGCGATACCTTTGTAAGATACCCAGAAGTCCTCAAACTCGACACCATTGGTGTTCTTGAACCAATCGTCAATAGCTTCCTTCAAAGGCTGTGCTGAATGACTAGGTGTCATGTATACATTTCCCTTCACGTAGTTAGAATATCCGGTACAGCCTGCACAAGGAGCTTCCAAGTCTTTGTCCATCAGTGCATAGAAGCACGTATTACACTTGTTTTCCATACTTCCTCTCCAAGTACTCAATAGACAGCAGCATCTCGTCGAAGCCTCCGTCCTTGACATCATTCAACATTACCAGTCCTCGCCAATGACGGTTAGAAAGCTGGTCCATATAATCTTCGTCGTGAAGATAGTAGCTGCCTGCAATGATAGCACAGATAGGCTTACCGTCAGCACGCTTACCATAGGCAATCTGTTTTCCTTGCTGATGCCCTGCAACGCAGCTCATGTGCAACTTGTTTACAATAGCAGAAGCAGTGCCAGCGGGTCTGCCCATTGCACCAACAGGCCAGTAGTGATTAAAACCAACCCCATTGATAAACACAGGATGAAGAAATTCATGTACTTCCCAATCTTTGTCGTAGCCAAGGTCATCAACACTGATGAGTCCTTCAAGCGTAGGGTTGTTGTTCACAGCTCGGTTGATACGATTCTCGTGGTTGCCTAGAGTTAGCACCATACGAGGCTTGTACACCTTGTGCTTGGATTCCTTCTGAGTCTTCTGCAAGTCACGCAGAGGTTGCAAGAGCTTCTTCATAGCTTCCTTGACAACCTCTACATCTTTCTTGTATCGAAGACCTTCAAAGTACTTAGAGCCTTTGACATCATGAGTAGACAAGGAAGGCATGTCTGCGAAGTCGCCGATGTTTACAACAACATCAGGTCGATAGTCACAGATGGCCTTACCTGCCCACTCAAGATGATCCAAAGCTACTCCTTCTTTGACTTGACAGTCAGGCACGACCAATATTTTCATTCTTCTTCCCACCAATCAATGGTCGTATCGTCATTGTCCGGTACGTTATTTTCGTCATCATTAAAATACTTACCAGTCCAAGGATCAATGTAACCCCACTCATCCTCAACCAAATGCTGATATTTTGGCTCTTTAATGCGTACCTGTGACCGGATGTCGTACTTGTAGATGGATTCTAGAAAGCGCACATAGTCATCTAGTGCTTCCATCCACGTAGGACCGGGATTCTCAATAGTGGTATTGTATACTTTACCTTCGCAATCTGTATAGCGGAAAGCGTATTCTGTTTGATCTTCATTGTTCATCGCTCATCTCCTTCACCCATCAGGGTATTGTTTGTTTGTCGTTGTGCAAGCTTACGCAGGTTCTGACTGGCTAGATCAGCCAAGCTCCAACCCATCACCGTAGACAACCCAGCAATCTGCCAGAGCACATCGCCAACTTCCTGTTGCATGCCTGCTTCGTCCAAGACACCGTCTCGAATCCATTTGGCATACTTACCTGCAACTTCACCTGCTTCAGAGGTCAGATTAGCCACCATGTAAGCAGGGTTCTTAGCTGACTCCAGCGCAGTCTTCCACGCCAGCTCTTGATAATCTTCAATCAGCATTAGTCAATTCCTTTGCATAAAACAATTCTTTAACGGCAGGGAACTGTTCACAGACGATCAGTTTCACCTGTTCAGCAACCTCTCGGTGTTCCTTCTGCGTAGCCTTGTCACAGCGAATATCCACATAGTGAAGCCAACTACGCAGATTACCTGCCATGTACATTCTACTCATGGTCAAGCCTTCAGGTAATAGCTTTCGTGCCTGCTCTTTGGCAACCCCTTTGGCAAGAGCCATGTTATAAACCAATTCAGCATCATCACGAATCCTTTGCTGTGCTTTAAACCACCAACCATGCAACTCAGAGTCGCCTACTTCTAAGCTGTTCTGTCGGTTCTTAACGTCCTGCAAGCGTACCTCAGATAACTCAAAGCCCTGCACGGCGGAATACCGCTGTGAGAACTCTTGGAAGCTGAAGCTACGGTGTCGCAGAATCTGCCGTGCAATGTCACGCGTTGTCTCAATCTCCAAGGACAGATGAACCATCTCCAGAGGACTCCAGTGCTTGTTGTTAATCAGATACTTCAGCAGCTTCGGGCCTGTCTCAGTTGCGTATTGGTTGTCTGGGTTAGAGACACGAGCCATGTACGCCAGCAGGTCTTGAGCATCTTTGATGCCTTTCTCAACCAGTCCCGGAGCAGGGACAGAGTAACAAACCAAACTTACCTTAGACATCTTCACCTTCTACTTTCAACTTATCACCTTCACGAATACCTGCTTTGAGGGCTTCCAAGATACCCAATCGAAGCAAGGATTCAGCTTCCTCTGAGGTCAGGTCAAAGGTGTAGCTTGCGCTGCCATCTTCATTGTCTTTAATAAACTCAACTTTCATCTAACCACTCCTGTGGGATTATTTTATCAGCAAAGAGATAGCCATTCTTCCTACACCACATAGCATACGTTGTCTTAGACGTCTTGCTGATGCGAGCATTTGAATTACTAAAGACGAAACGGATGTCAAGCTCAGGGTTATGTTTCTTAACCAACAAATGCTTCTGACGATCAGGCGCTAAGAAGCGTCCCTTTGTCTCCACAATGATCCCGTTAGGAAGTTGAAAGTCAGGTGTATACACATGAGAGGAAGCAGGTTTGATGTACTTCAGCTTAACCTTCTCGTATGTGTATGCAACACCTAACTTATCCAACTGTTCCGCTACTCTTTCTTCGAGTCCGCTTCGCCAGCCGTGTTTGACACTGGCTTGCTTTGCAGTAAGATTACGTTTGGTTGCCATATCTGTCCTTCATAACGCCTGAGCCACAAGAGTTGACCTTGTTCTGTAAAATATTCATACGTATGTCCCAGTTCTTGATACTTTTCCCACGCTGCCTGTAAAAGCCCTTCTTTCGTTTTTGCATCTTTGAGAGCTTTCTCAGCCTTTTTAGGGCCAATTCCTGCCAAGCCCGGGATGTTGTCCGTCCTATCCCCCGTAAGTATTTGCGTGACAAAAGACTTGTAGGAGTCAAAATCATTGACATAATATCTCTCATCCTTCACAGGGTTGTAATGCCATCCTTGAAGCTGATCAAGGTCTTTATCTTGCCCCACAATCCAGCAATTATCAAGCCGTTGTGTTGCAACGATAGCGACCGTATCATCAGCTTCTTCGTTAACTGAAATTACAGCACCGTGTCGTTTAACTAAGTGATCCCTTAGAGCCTGATAATGTTTAGGCTTCTTTAGATCAACCCTGTTACCTTTGTACGGAACCGTGACAGCAATGTCGTTCCTAAAGTTTGTCTTACCTGTCAGATGACAATCATAGACATCCACCTTTAAAGTGATGAATAAGAAGTCTTCTAACCATTCGGTAAGACGCGCTTTAGCAATAGATTCAGACACATCCTCAGTAGAGAATCCGATTTTGTAAACCAGAAAGTCGGAATCAACTACAGCATAATTGGGCAATACGCTCTGATTTAGCTCGATCATGCTCATTTTTAGCTTCTTCCAGTGTATTAAACGTTCCTAAATGTTCTCGTTTACCCTCCATTTGGAGGTAAGCAATATATTTATTACGTTGTTTAGAAAAGGAATAACCTTTTCGTTTAGAGGTATTGAGATTGTTCACTGTTCTATTAACTTCTCTCAAATTAACAATCCGATTGTCTGCTCTATCTTGGTTGATATGATCAATATCCAAAGTAGGAAAGAAACCGTAAGTGTACAACCAAGCAAGATGATGCGATCTGTACAGCTTTTTGTGTAAGCGAATGAAATGATAACCGTGAACTTTACAAGTACCTCCTGCTTTACTACCCTCTAACGCCCTGCTTCCAAGGGTTTTATTCCATGTAAACATGCCAGTTAGAGGATCGTAAGTGAGGAGCTTCTTCAACTCCTCAACAGACAATTTACAGGATGTCGTCATCTTCGCCTTCGACATCTTCACCGTAGACAACCAAGTCAGTAACGATGATCTTACCAATCGACGGAGCAGCGCCGAACTTAGCAGACATCTTGTGGCGATAGGAGCCAACCAGAGCAGTTACCTTCGTACCATTACCGATCTTGCTGATGTCAACAGGATTACCTTCAGTGTCCACAGGCTCAAACACAAACTTGGACTTACCCACAATGTAATTACCCATTGTGTCCTTGTTCTTAATCACAATACCTTGCTCTTTGAGAGCTTCACAAGCCTTGTCAGACAGCATACCGAGGGTACATTCGTACTTGGTGTTGTCTTCGTTGAACTTGGTGTTGAACTCTTTCATCCAGTTAGCCCAGAAGAGTTGACCAGAGACTTTGACAGGTTTGTTATCCATGATTTAATTTCCTTTAATTTCCATTTAAGTTTCAAAATGCCGTCTTTCCGTGCTGTCATTCTTGGTGCGAGCGGCGGGAATCGAACCCGCAAGCCTTACGGCGGCAGATTTTAAGTCTGCTGTGTATACCAGTTCCACCACACTCGCTTCCTTGCCTAATATTGTACACTACTTTTTAGCAATGTCAATGAGTTTCTCTCCAATTTCTACCGATCTTGTATTCGCCATCCAGAGGACACCGAAGCTTGAAGTACTCTCCTGCCTCTATGATTGACATCCTAGCAGCTTTGCCTACTTCTTCAGCAATATCCTTAGGACATTCAAGCTGAAACTCATCGTGAACATTGGCAACATACTTGACAGGCCACTTATTAGCCCTGACTTTGTTGTCAAAGATCACCAGAGCCTTCTTCATCACGATAGCGCCTGCACCTTGGAGGAGCGAATTGAGAGCTGCATGCTCGGATCGAACCCAAATACGCCTCCCATCAAGTCCGGGAACCCATCCTTTTGCTGCTTGCTTTCCGACTCGCTCAATGAGCTTTGCAAGTGCTGGTGTTTGCTGGAGGAACTTAGCTTTGAGCTTTGTTCCATCTCTTGCACTGCCTCCCACAATGCTACCAATCTTCGCATCTCCCGCTCCATATAGGAAGGCGTAGATAAAAGTTTTTGCATTGTCTCTAGAAGCGAGTCCTGCTGCTCTTTGGTTAACTGTATGAACATCCGTTCCATCTTTAGATGATCCCTCACAGACAGTTCTGACATATCCTTCATCCCTCATATAGTGAGCCAACATACGAAGCTCCAGACCTGAAGCATCGCAACCTACCAACACATTACCATCTTCTACTGTCCAACATTCCCGACATTCAGGCCCATAAATGGAGCTACTGTTTGGAATTTGAGCCATGTTAGGGCTACTGTGGGTCATTCTACCCGTTACAGCGCCGTTGGTGATAACCTTACCGTGTACCCTACCATCCTTACCCACAGCTTCCATCCATGACTCAATCTGACTGATACGTTTCTGTAGCATCAGATACTCAGCAATGATCTGAGCCTCTGGAATCTTGATGTTAGCCAAGATAGTCTCGTCCACTTTTGGCTGACCTGTCTCGGTAAACTCCTTAGGCTTCCACCCAAGTTCCTTCAGTCGTTCTCCGATCTGCTGTCGGCTTCCGGGGTTGAAAGTAACCACGCTGTCCTTGAGTCTCTTTCCTGTTTTGTCAGAGAATCGCTCAACAGTGACAGGAGGCCATCTCTGTTGCATTCGCTCATATATTCCTGCCACTTTTGACTTGATGTCAGTAAGTAAGCAGGT
>JACCDP010237745.1_pt1 | contig 39767 bp, 26 predicted proteins | sample 7445841 | NCBI WGS metagenome assembly JACCDP01 (sample SAMN15323441, study PRJNA562643) | freshwater metagenome | isolation source: river surface water | place: USA:Blue River Watershed | collected 2017-08-17 | reverse complement strand
TTGCGGACGCGCCATACAACAATACGTTTCTGTTTTTGGATTGCTCCAAAATTTCATAAGCACTCGAATATCTTCCATTCACTGTATTTTCAATCCACTCATAGCGCACACCTGGAACAATGTTCATTCGATTCCCAATATGGAAAATGGCCTCCTGATAAATCGCCAAATTCTTAGAATAATAATTCAAATCACGATCAAAGATTTGATTTTCATCCAATGAAAAGTTTGCATCAATACCCCGTGTTCCTTTACCATTCTGCAATCGATCTGTGTCTCCTTTGAATACGCGAATTCCACCAGCTAGATCAATGTTATGAATTGTTTGAAATTGATAGCGCGACTCAAAGGTTATATTCTGATACAAATCTTTATCCAGCTTTCTTTGGGCATATCCCAAACTATCATCATAAACGTCATCTGTATATATTTTACCCGTAATTCCAACTGAATTTCTTTCTCCTCGCATTACGGATACTTGATTTTTCCATAGAAAATTATTGTTTTGGTAAATCGATGTTAAACCCAACACTTGCCAATCCAACTCAAACCAATTGCGAGAACGGTTAGAAGAGAAAATAGATTGCTCAAAATCTTTATCCGTCAATCCCCCTGGTTGTTGCGAGACTGAATGATGGCGATTGTATTCGGATTGAATTTTAAAATGCGCGTTGATTGCTCTATTCCATTTCAACAAATAATTCCTTGTTCTGTATTCACTGTTTTCTCTCCAACCATTACTTTGTCTTTCTTGAAACCATGCTCCAAACGAGTTCTTTCCTTGAGTCCCGCTGATTCCGTGAAAATGACTTTCCGTTCCATAATCCCCAGCACTGTACAATCCAATATAATTGAGCTTTTTGTTTGATGGATTTATAGTTTGATAATTGATTGCACCTCCGAATTGAGTTCCAAAAGCCAAGGCCCCAGCCCCTTTAATCAATTCAATGTTTTGAATAAATTCCGTAGGCGGTGTGTAATATGCCTCCGGATAACCTATTGGATCACTGGCGATATCCATTCCATCCATACGCACGTTTAAATCCCAAGATCGATTAGGCGACCATCCTCTCGTTGATACCGATGTATTTAAACCCGAGCCATCACTTTCCCAAACCGAAACACCTGGAACCTTTGAAAACCATTGACGCGCTGCATTGGACGTGGCATCAACTTGCATATTCTTTAATATTACATTATGCGACGCTTTACCTGCATATACAATACCCTCTTTCATTTGTGGCATGAATTCTTGGGTATTGGTCTTTGAATAATCAAAGAACTCCAATGGAAGAAGGGTTGTATCTAATATTATCTTTTTATACGTTTGAACAGGCTGCGCGCAAGCAACAAAAATTCCAAGTAAGGAAACGACGGCTGTTAGAGTTATACTTTTCATTATTTAGATTAATTCTTAATAATGCAAATATTGTGACTACATCCATTTTCACACAATACCTTGATTGCGGTATTTTGCCTTCTTGTAGTATTGTTCTCGCTGATCAAAAAGAACTTTCAATTCTTCCTTGGATAGCGAGTTTGCGAGAGGTCGATCATTGATTTTGGCCAACCTCTCAACTATCGCTTCCCATGGAGTATCCAGCCAAATGGTCTCGGATATCTTATTCAACCAATCCATGATATCTGGTTGACAAACTGACCCACCGCCAGTTGCACATACAAAGGACTCTTGCTTACTCAAAAGGCCATATATAACATCGCGTTCCATGCGACGGAAATATTTCTCACCCCACAATTGAAAAAACTCAGAAATTGACATTCCGATTTTCTCCTCTATCAAGGAGTCCGTATCTACAAAGGGAAGATTTAAATCATCGGCCAATTTTCGACCATATGTGGTCTTTCCACTTGCCATAAAACCAACGATAAAAATCTTTCTGTGCATTTGACTGCAAATATGGCTGCATTATTCGATAATATATGACGTTATTTCACGATTGCCTTAGAAAAAGTGCCAATGTTACTGAGTTTGTATGATGGAATGAAGGTTGGTCGCAGAGAAAAAAAAATCAATATGGATTTAAATCAATTCACAATAAAATCACAAGAAGCTATAACCAAAGCGCAACAGCTTTGTTTAAGCCAAAATCAACAGCAGGTTGAAAACAGCCACCTGCTCTTGGCTCTGATTGAAACTGATCAGAATGTTATTCCCCACATATTGCAAAAGAGCAATGCCGATATTGGCATGGTCAAAGCCAATTTACAAAAGACAATTCAGGGCTATCCCCAAGTGACTGGCGGTCAAATTCAATGGTCCAATTCCTCTTCAAAAACTTTGATTAATTCATTATCGAAGGCTCAAAAGATGAATGACCAATATGTTACTGTTGAGCATATCCTACTGGCCTTGTTCGAAAACGTTGATGCTACATCACAGATTCTGAAAGATCAAGGAGTCACGCTTAACGCACTAATGCAGGTAATCAAAGACATGCGCAAAGGCGAGAAGGTAACATCATCATCGCAGGAAGAAAGCTTTCAAAGTTTGAGCAAGTTCGCCAAGAATCTAAATGCACTTGCCCGAGATGGTAAGTTAGATCCCGTTATCGGAAGAGACGAAGAAATCAGGCGCGTTTTACAAATTCTCTCACGAAGAACCAAGAACAATCCATTGTTGATTGGAGAGCCCGGAGTGGGAAAAACAGCAATAGCGGAAGGAATTGCTCATCGAATAATCAACGGCGATGTTCCTGAAAATCTATTGGACAAAACCATTTACAGTTTGGATATGGGCGCACTCGTTGCAGGTGCCAAATACAAAGGTGAATTTGAGGAAAGATTGAAAGCCGTTGTCAAAGAAGTCCAAAGCAGTGATGGCAATATCATCCTGTTTATTGACGAAATTCACACGTTGATTGGCGCTGGTGGCGGTGAAGGTGCAATGGATGCTGCCAATATTTTAAAACCGGCATTGGCCAGAGGCGAATTGCGCAGTATCGGTGCAACAACACTCAACGAGTACCAGAAATATTTTGAAAAAGACAAAGCCTTGGAACGTCGATTCCAAAAGGTATTGGTTGATGAACCAGATCGTGATGATGCCATAGCCATCTTGAGAGGTCTCAAGGAAAAGTATGAAAATCATCACAAGGTTCAAATCAAGGATGACGCTATTATTGCAGCCGTTGAGTTATCACAACGCTACATCACGGACAGATTTTTGCCTGACAAAGCAATCGATTTAATTGATGAAGCGGCTTCCTTGATACGAATGGAGATGAACTCAAAACCTGTTGAGCTTGATCAAATTGAACGGGAGATCATGCAATTGGAAATTGAACGAGAAGCTATCAAAAGAGAAAACAATACCGTTCGCCTTGGAGAAATTGAAAAAGAACTTGCCAATTTGCAAGACAATCGACAGAACCTACATGTCAAATGGAAATCCGAAAAAGATGTCGTAGAGGAAATTCAACAAGGCAAGACACAAATTGAAAGTCTAAAGAATCAAGCAGATCAGGCAGAACGTGAGGGCAATTATGGTTTGGTTGCTGAAATTAGGTACGGAAAAATTAAGGAAACTGAAGAGCAAATTGAATTGGCCAAGAAAAAGTTGGTTGACTTACAAGTCAACGGAAAGATGGTTAAAGAAGAAGTTGATCCAGATGAAATTGCTGCTGTAGTTTCCAAATGGACCGGAATTCCCGTTGCTCGAATGATCGAAAGTGAGCGAGAAAAATTGCTTCGATTAGAAGAAGAATTAAAGAAACGCGTTGTAGGTCAAGATGAAGCGATAATTGCGATCAGTGATGCTGTTCGAAGAAGCAGAGCAGGATTGAGCGATGAAAGAAAGCCAATTGGTTCGTTCATTTTTTTAGGTACAACGGGAGTTGGAAAAACGGAAGTTGCCAAGGCGCTATCTGAATTGCTTTTCAATGATGAGAATGCCATGACTCGAATTGACATGAGTGAATACCAAGAGAAGCATTCTGTAAGTAGATTGGTTGGTGCCCCTCCTGGTTATGTGGGATATGACGAGGGTGGCCAATTAACGGAGGCTGTCAGACGTAAACCCTATTCTGTTGTATTGCTTGATGAAATTGAAAAAGCACATACTGATGTATTCAACATATTGTTGCAAGTACTTGATGATGGGCGTTTGACAGATAACAAAGGTCGAGTTGTAAACTTTAAGAACACGATCATAATCATGACGAGTAACATGGGGGCAAGTATTATTCAGGATAATTATGACAAAATGAAACCTGGAAAAGAGGAAGAAGTTTTTGAAAGAACCAAAGATGAAGTGCTACAAGTTCTACGTCAAACGTTGCGCCCAGAGTTTTACAATCGCGTGGATGAGATTATCATGTTCACCCCATTGGATAGAAAGGAACTTGAAGGAATTGTAAAAATTCAAATGAAGCAATTGCTTGATAAACTTAAACTTCAGCAGATTGATTTGCAATTAACCCAAGATGCAATTCAGTTCATTATCGATCGAGGGTATGACCCAGCTATGGGAGCAAGACCTGTTAAACGTGTAATCCAAAAAGAAGTTTTGAATTCACTTTCAAAAGCAATATTGAGCAACGCCGTTAGAAAAGAAGAGACCATAGTAATGGACGTTTTCGATGGCCAAGTGGTTTTCAGAGGTCCCATTGAAAATGAAATTTTGGTTCATTTTTAATCAATCCCAATAGGTAAAAAGGGCCCTATTCTGGGCCCTTTTTTATATAATCAAAAACTATAATACATAATGAATATCGATTTTAACAATTACATCTAATGTATAGTTTTACCAAAAATAATTTGATATGAAAAAAGCACTTCTATGTATTGGAATGTTAGCATCAACAGGCTTGTTTGCGCAACATGACATGGACAAAAAAGAGGGCGCATCATGCCCGTTTCACCAGGGTCCCAAAACTGGACAAACAGGTAATGGGATACAAGATTGGTGGCCCAACAGACTTGATCTAGGTGTTTTAAGACAACACTCATCGATGTCCAACCCCATGAATCCGGATTTTAATTATGTAACCGCGTTCAATTCATTGGATTATGCAGCGATTAAGAAGGACATTCAAACACTTTTAACCCAGTCTCAAGATTGGTGGCCTGCTGATTTCGGAAACTATGGTCCATTGTTCATTCGCATGGCATGGCATAGTGCTGGAACATACAGAACTGGCGATGGACGTGGCGGAACTCGCTCTGGCATGGAACGTTTTGCACCTCAGAACAGTTGGCCCGATAACGCCAATTTGGATAAAGCCCGCAGATTGTTGTGGCCAATCAAGCAGAAATATGGAAGTAAAATTTCATGGGCTGACTTGATGATTCTAGCAGGTAATGTTTCGATGGAATCGATGGGATTTCCCATATATGGATTTGGTGGAGGTCGCGAGGATGTTTGGGAACCAGAGCAAAACGTGTACTGGGGATCTGAAACCAAATGGTTAGAAGATAAGCGTTACACAGAAGATCGCAAGCTAGAAAATCCATTGGCAGCTGTTCAAATGGGTTTAATTTATGTCAATCCAGAAGGCCCAAACGGCAATCCTGATCCAATTGCTGCAGCAAAAGATATTCGAGAAACATTTGGCAGGATGGGGATGAATGATGAAGAAACAGTAGCTCTAATTGCAGGTGGCCATAGTTTCGGAAAAACACACGGTGCCGGACCCGCAAGTCATGTGGGCCCCGAGCCAGAAGGTGCGCCAATTGAAGAACAAGGATTGGGTTGGAAAAGTGATTATAAATCCGGCAAAGGAAAAGATGCGATAACCTCAGGATTAGAAGTGACTTGGACTACAACACCTACCCAATGGGGACACAGTTATTTTCAAATCTTATTCAACAATGAATGGGAACTTACTACCAGTCCTGCTGGCGCAAAGCAATGGGTGGCAAAAGACCCCAATATTTTGGTTCCTGATGCATTTGATCCAAAAAAGAAAATAGCTCCATCTATGCTTACTACGGATTTGTCAATGCGATATGATCCAGCATATGAGAAAATCTCTCGAAGATTTTTGGAACATCCTGAAGAATTCACAGCTGCCTTTGCAAAAGCATGGTTTAAATTGACCCACCGTGATATGGGACCGAAGTCAACCTATTTGGGTCCAGAAGTTCCCAAAGAAGACTTGATCTGGCAAGACCCCATTCCTGCATGTAATCACGCAATCATTGAAGAAAGTGATGTTAATTTACTCAAGCAAGAAATCCTTCAATCTGGATTATCCATTAACGAAATGGTAGAAGTTGCGTGGGCATCCGCTTCAACATACCGTCATTCCGATAGACGCGGTGGTGCAAATGGTGCGCGTATCGGCCTTGCCCCACAGAAAAACTGGGAAGTAAACAATCCCAAGCAAATTGAAAAGGTATGGAAAGCACTTGAGAAAATTCAGAAGAAGTTCAATGCAAATGCCACGAAAGGAAAGAAAGTAAGTATGGCTGATTTGATTGTTCTGGCTGGTAATACCGCCATTGAAACTGCAGCTAAAAACGCTGGATTTTCGATCAAAGTACCTTTTCATCCTGGTAGAATGGATGCTTCACAAGAGCAGACAGATGTTCAATCTTTCGCTGTACTTGAGCCGATGGCTGATGGATTTAGAAACTACACCAAGACCCAATACACCATTACCTCAGAACAATTATTGGTGGACAAAGCGCAGCTATTGCGATTGACAGCACCAGAAATGACAGTTTTGGTCGGAGGGCTGCGCGCACTAGGTGCCAATTACAATGATGTGAAGCATGGGGTTTTTACCAAAAAAGAAGGTCAACTTAACAATGACTTTTTTGTGAACCTTTTGGATATGAATACCACTTGGAAAGCACAAGGTGAAAGCAAGGAAATATTTGAGGGCCGTGACGCAAAGACTGGAGAATTAAAATGGACCGCTACAAGAGTTGACTTGATATTTGGTTCACACTCTGAACTTCGCGCATTGGCAGAAGTTTATGCAAGTGAAGATGCCAAAGAGAAATTCGTCACTGACTTTGTTCAAGCTTGGACTAAGGTAATGGAATTGGATCGTTTTGACTTACAATACAAGAAGTAATTCTAACATTATTCAATAAAAAAGGGAGGCTAGCCTCCCTTTTTTTGTCCAGAGCGATAACTTATTCAACAATTAATTTTTCTGTTATTTTTTGTCCCTCGTTTACAAGCTGGATAAAGTACAATCCTGAAGTCCATTCTTTGGTATTAATTTCTATACTATTGATTACATTATTCTCTTTAAAAATCAATCTTCCATTGCTATCTACAATAAGAATATTTCCTCCTTTGGGCACAAACAATTTCACGTTCTCAGAAGCCGGATTTGGGAAGACCAATAGCTTATTGACCGCACTTGGTTTCTCCTGAACAGCAACTCCTGTGTAATCAGAGACAACTACATCATCAATATAATAAAGCCCCTGACCTTGCGCCATATCAGTTCCAAAAAAATCAAATCCCGACAATTGATTGACCCCCTGGGTTCCATTTGCATTGTTCAATGACCACTTAGAGGCAACGATTTGATTGTTATCCATCTTTACCCAAATGCTATCCATATCTAAATCAATGATGATTTTGATGGCAAACCACTGATCAATAGGGTTGCTCATTGGACTCTCCGTTGTTACAGAACCGATGACAACAGATGAAGCCCCTGCACCATCAAAGAACATATCCATTCCCCATTCGTATGCCGTAGATGCTGCAGACCAGGTGTGCAATCCGTTGAAATATGCACCAGTACTTCCAGATGGGATTAGCATGTTAAAAGAAGTAACATATTTTCCTGTTGTAAAAGGTCCAATAGGCAAAACCAAATCAACCGTTTGACCATTTATTTCGGCACTGTTAGCTGAAGACGCAGCATAATTATTGTTCACAGAAGCATCTGAAGGAGTGGTTGACCAATAACTCCAAGCTGGGTTTGAAGCTACTACTCCACTTCCAGCAACATAGGAATCAAAATTGTCTGAGAAAATAGTTGTCTGCGCTTGAATCGTTGATGACAATGCTATAGCGATTGCCAATGCGTAATGTTTTTTCATAGGTTAAGGTTTTTGTTTAATACGAATATATGAAAACAATGACGGTGTTGTAATTTGAAATACTGTTGTACTCGTTTCTGAATTACTTTCGTTGAAAAGAAACGACCTTGATCGAAAAAGAAATTTATCTTCCGAATATTGATCCCATAGAATTTTTTGGGCCCAACAATATCAAATTTAAACTCATCTGCACGAAATTCCCCAAATGTAAAATTGTATCAAGAGGCAATTTTATCAAAGTACAGGGTAGCGAAAATGATGTCTCGCAACTGGATGATCTTCTTACGCTACTTTTTTGGCATATCGAAAAATATCAGAATTTATCCATGCAACACCTCGAGTTAATTTTGGCTGGTGAAAAGGAAGTTGCCCCCAAAGAAGGTCGTGACGATGTTTTGGTCTATGGTCCTGGTGGACATCGAGTGGTTGCAAAAACACCCAATCAGCATAAAATCGTACAAGCTTGTGACAACAATGATATGATTTTTGCAATTGGTCCTGCTGGAACTGGTAAAACATACACAGCTGTCGCTTTGGCTGTAAGGGCGCTTAAGGAGAAACAGATCAAACGCATTATCCTAACGAGACCCGCTGTTGAAGCAGGAGAGAATCTTGGCTTTTTACCCGGAGATTTGAAAGAGAAATTAGACCCTTATTTGCAGCCATTGTACGATGCATTGATGGACATGATTCCATATGAGAAATTGGCTGAATATATCGAAAAGAATGTCATTGAAATTGCGCCATTGGCGTTTATGAGGGGTCGAACATTAGACAAAGCATTTGTCATTCTCGATGAAGCACAAAATGCTACTGTGGCGCAAATGAAAATGTTTCTAACCCGGATGGGACAGAACGCTAAGTTCATCATCACCGGAGATGCTACACAAATTGATTTACCTAAATCACAGAAAAGTGGATTGATGCACGCTGTGCACATATTAAGAAATACCCCCGATATTGCCATCATTGAATTGGATGAGCAAGACGTCATCAGGCATAAGTTGGTAAGGAAAATAATTGCAGCTTATGAAAAATCAGAAAATGCCCAAGCTTAGACTTGGGCTTTTTTTTATCTGATACGATCGATAGACCTAATTTTTGCTTCGTCCTTTTGGACTGCACGAAGTGCAAACCAAGTAAGAATAACTGGGACAATAGGAATGCTAATCCAAGCACGATTGTCGTAGTTCCCACTTGTTCTGGCAATCCATTCAATGGCCACCGCAAAAACACCCATCAAAAGCATCGCCAATTTGGTCCATTGAATTTGCGTTTTTCTATTCTTGAATTGAAGAATTGAACCAATTATCAAAATAAACGGAAGGGATTGCAAAAGAACAATATTCTGATCTTTCACCCAGTAACCCCAATATGCTTGGAAGACCAATGTAAATGCGGCTCCTAGCCAAAATAATGTTTGAACTCTTTGAATCATATTGCCAAAGATAATACCCGCATAACTTTTAGGAAAAAAAACTTGCGCATTCAATTTTCTGTCGTACAATTGCACCGCCCACTCGGGCAAATTCCTAAAATTAATTCCTTTTACATGTACGATATTGTTTCGCTAAATGCGATGAAAGTTGGAGAGTTACGTGAAATTGCTGAAAAAGCAGGTGTAACAAATTCCGATAAATTAAAAAAACAAGATTTGGTATTCAAGATTATTGATGTGCAAAATGCAAGTCAAAATAATTCGGATTCCAAAGCTATTGCCCCTGCAGAGCAAACCTTACAATCAGATAAAATCGATACAGTATCGAACATAGCAACGCCATCTGATAGCCCGGAAAGAAAGGATTCTGATTCAAATGCCAAACGAGAAAGGACAAGAATAAAAACTTCTCAAGTTGAAGCAGGAATAGATGCTCCTTTGCAATCTCCTGAAGACAAATTAGTAGTTGACAATCGTCCTCAAAGACAGCACCCTCCAAGAGATAATAGAGAACCTCGCGAAAATCGTGAACCTCGTTTTCAAAATGAGAATAGAGAAAATCGTCCCCCAAGGGAGCATCGCGAACCTCGTCCACAAAATGAGGGAAGAGAGCCAAGAGAACATCGTGAGCCTCGAGTTCACAATGAAAATAGAGAAGGAAGAGATAATCGTGAACCGCGCGAGCACCGCGACAATAGAGAAAATCCAGAAAGGAAAAATCGTCCTGAACACAAGCATGAGCATGCCAATCAGAGCAACTCGCAAGGCGATGGAGAGCAAAAAAACATTGCTCGACCAGACCGCTCTAAACGCGGACAGCCCGATGAGCATGGATACAATTTTGATGGTGTTGTAATCGCAGAAGGTGTTTTGGAAATGATGCCTGATGGATTTGGTTTCTTGAGATCATCAGACTTCAATTATTTGAACTCTCCTGATGATATCTATGTCAGCCAACAACAAATCAAAACATACGGATTATTAACGGGAGATACTGTTCGCGGTGCGATACGCCCTCCTCGTGAAGGTGAAAAGTATTTTCCCTTGATTCGTGTAGACATGATCAATGGTCGTGAACCAAGTTGGGTTAGGGATCGTGTTCCTTTCAAATTTTTGACTCCCCTATTTCCCAATGAACGTTTCAAATTAGCGGATAAGAACAACAATATTTCCATGCGAATCATGGATTTGTTCTCTCCGATTGGTAAAGGACAACGTGGAATGATCGTGTCTCAGCCCAAAACTGGTAAAACAACTTTGTTGAAGGATGTAGCCAATGCCATTGCTCAAAATCACCCTGAAGTGTATTTGATGGTTCTTTTGATTGACGAGCGTCCTGAAGAGGTAACCGATATGAAGCGAAGTGTGAAAGGGGAAGTTGTTGCTTCTACATTTGACGAGCCCGCTGAGCGCCATGTTAAAATCGCGAACATCGTTTTAGAAAAAGCAAAACGATTGGTTGAATGTGGACATGATGTTTGTATTCTTTTGGATTCAATTACCCGTCTGGCAAGAGCATATAATACTGTTGCCCCATCCAGTGGTAAAGTATTGAGTGGTGGTGTCGAGGCCAACGCATTGGAGAAGCCCAAGCGATTTTTTGGAGCTGCTCGTAAAATTGAAAATGGCGGTTCATTGTCCATTATTGCCACTGCCCTCGTTGACACAGGATCCAAAATGGATGAAGTGATTTTTGAGGAGTTCAAGGGAACAGGTAATATGGAATTGCAATTGGATAGAAAGATTGCCAACCGACGAATTTATCCTGCCATTGACATATTATCTTCTGGTACTAGAAGAGAAGATCTTTTGCATGATAAAGATGTATTGCAAAGAATGTGGATTTTACGTCGACACTTGGCTGATATGAATGCTGTTGAGGCGATGGAATTCGTTAAAGACAGAATTGAAAAAACAAGAAACAACGAGGAATTCCTCATTTCAATGAATGCGTAAGTTTTTAACTTCTCCTTATATGGTTCTAGTCATTGCAGTGCTTTGGTTATCTGCGCGCTGTTTGATTGGATACTTGACAAAGTTTAATGCTGCGGAAGGAAGCAAATGGGGCGTTTTGACCCATTTGTTTTTTATTCTTTTGGCCATCGTTGTAGCGATGGTTCGTTCCCATCACAATCAAAAATATGGTTTTGTTGCCCTGTTCAAAATGGCTGCTAAATACGGTGTTTTATATGCTGTACTGGGAACAATGATGGTGGTTGTTTATTACAATTGGATCAGTGATGAAATGGTAATCAAGCAACAACAAGATATCGCAACCATCATCCAATCCATAGATTCTCCTGAAGAGTACAAAGCCATTGTTAAGGATAACCCTACTCTATCCAAACTAAGCGCGGATCAAATCAAAGCCAAAGCTATCGAAAGAACTTTGTTGTTTACAAAAACGAGTTCAATGGCTAGTTTAGGCGGTGTTGCACTGATCATCGTCGCGATGATTTACTCCCTCATCGCGGGCTGGCTGTTCAACATGTTTTTATTCAAGGAAAAGGTTTAGAACTAACCTTCAAATGAAATCGTGAAAATGTAAGCTCTCGTTTTCAAGGCCTGAATAGGTGACGTGTATCGTGTTCCATCTTGGATAATTAAATTAGGAAATCCGTAAGAAACTTTGAATTCTGTAGCGAATTTAAAAAAGGGCATGAAGAAGTCCATCCCTCCCCCTACTTCTAGACAATAATCCTTATTGGCTAATTTAATGATGGCCTCACCCGCCAAAGCACTATTCACGTCTTTTTGGGTTTGCATATCAATGGAATACTTTCCTCCTAACAAAGAATAAGCTGCAAAATTTCCAATTCGATCTGTTCTCATTTTCAAAAGGAGCGGAAATTCCAACCAAACGGATTCTGTTCGAACCATGATACTTTCTTCTTTGCCGTTGGGTTTTAGGAAACGATATTGAATGGCCCTATCTTGAAATGACAATCCCGGAATAAATCTCAAACTAATTGGGCGCCAGGGGTTATACGATGCAAGCAACGCTAGATTAAATCCAGCCTGCGGAACGTTTATAGCTCCCAAAAGCGAGTCTCTAAATGAAAAATCAGGTTTGTATTGAATGTCAAAAAAGGATCGGTTACCTGAAACCAAAAATCCAAAATGAAAAGGATTGTCGTCAAAATCAGACAAGTTCTTTGGAAGGACTTGTTGCGCTTGCACACTGCTCCACTCCAATAAAATAAACAGACAAACAATAATTTTTCTCATGATAGCTTTCCAAAAATACAATACGCAGAACAATAAATGGTGATAAAATAAAAAAACCGCCCGAAGGCGGTTTTATTGTTTCGAAACTAGATTTATTTCTTCATCCACTTCATGTGATAAGTACCATTGGCACCTTTCACTTGAATTTGATACATACCTTGACTCCAATTCTGAGCATCAACGACAATCATGTTTTCTCCAGTTGAAGCCATCGCAGCAACTGAAGTAACTTTTTGACCAGTCATACTGAATACTTCGATCTGCAATTTTTCATTATGTCCTGCTACGTACTTAATGGTAAACTCAGAAGATCCAGGATTTGGGAATAAAGACACATTGCTTAAATTGATTTCAGCATCATTGATTCCATTGATACCTTGACAATCGCAGCTTGCTGTATAAACATCATTTTGAGTCAATGGATCTTGGTCATCACATGGACTACCGGGATAAACACAAGAATTATCCGCCTCGGTAGCTATTTCGTTATAATTGCAGGCTGCAGCATCCATACAACCTAAAACAGCACCAACGAAAACTGTTACAGGCTGCAAAGGTGAAGTACAAGCATAAGATGGTGTGCTAACGTGCCAATCATAGAAGAAATAATAGTAATTGTAGCTATTAGGAGCCGCAACCGTTGTTCCAGTGATGCTCAACAAGTTACCTACATTGTATGGGAAGTTTTGAGTAGAACCATTTCCATCTCTCCAAAGACCTGGCTGAGAACCTGCAACTGGACGAAGACCATAACCTGTACCAGCAGGGACACTGAAATTAAGTGCGACATAAGATGCACCTGAAGGAACATCTACTGAAGTTTGAGTCAATTGATTTCCGGCGTTGTCTACCAATTCAATCTGACGAACTCCTGCAGTTTGTGCATATACCAAAACGCTATCAATGATTACATCTTGGCTAGCATCAAACAACAAGTGGAACGTAGAATTTGAATATTGTCCATTAACCGCATCTTGAGCTGTTTTTCCACCTTCGGCAACACTACCAGCAACTTCATTGGTCGCTTGGACATAATAAGTTGTAGTACTCACTACATTGGTATTGAAAGTAGAACCTGTTCCTACCAAGTTGTTGTTGGCGTCATACCAAGAAATATTTCCCGTAGAAGTAGCGGTTAAGTCTACGTTACCTGAAACATCAATCTGTTGATCATTTGCACTGATACTTGGAGAAGCCAATACCTCTACTGAGATTGTTTCTACTGAAGAAACCAATCCACAACCAGCATCCACTTGAACAGTATACGCACCTGATTCTGTTGGTTCGATGGTTTGTGTTGTTTCGCCATTGCTCCACAAATAGGACAAACCTTCACTAGCAGTAAGCGTAGTACCGCTGCCTTGACAGAACACCATATCGCCATTCAATACAATAGTAGGAGGTGTTTGATCATCAACGCTTATTGAAATTTGCTCAGATGAAGTTGCACAACCAGATTGGTCATAAGCGATTGCTGAAAAGTTTCCAGATTCACTTACTACAATAGAATTTGAAGTAGCTCCATTGGACCAAATTACATTGCTCGTTCCAACCAAGGCAGCTGCCAATTCTACAGTCTGCCCAGGACAAATCATAGTTGGTCCGTTGGCAGAAATGGTCACAGTTGGCGCATTGGTACAAAGAGTTTCAATATGCTGATGATACTGATCGATAGCTGGGTTGACAATCACTTGAGTTCCACCAGCAGGCCAATGTATAACAGCATAATCAATTGAAGTATTGGCACCAATACCAAAAACCAAAAGGTTTGAATTTGTGATACCATAAGAAACACCTGAACGAACTTCTCTAATTTGTGTTCCGAAAGCGCCATGAATTTCAACCAAAGCACCTACAGCGTTTTTATTGGAAATGGTTCCTTCCAAATCAAAACCTACCCAGTGATTACCATTGGGTTGACTCAACCAAAGAATGTCAGCCTGGTTTGAAGGAGTAACATAGCCGTTAGCGTTTCCATAGTTTGCATATATATCTGTGAAACCATCATGGTTCAAATCACCCAATCCAAAACCATGCATGGTTTGAGGATTCGCAATGAGATTGTTCATTTGGGTAAACGTGTTGTTACCGTTATTGTGATAATAACCAAAGTTTCCACCCGCATGTAATACATCCAAATAACCATCATTGTCAAAATCTGCCAATTGACCTTGCATGAAGAATCCTTGTGTTGTCAAACCAGAAGACTGAGAGATGTCGGTGAAGTAACCCAAACCATTGTTCTCATACATACGAATACCACCTGAGTGCGTGGTCATGAAACAATCAAAATCACCATCGTTGTCGATGTCTCCGAAAGTTGCAGTCCATGACTGTTGAAGATTCACTAAACCACGAGCAGCTGCATCATCGGTATAGTTGTTATTGCCATCGTTCACAAACAACAAATTGGTTCTTCGAGGATCGAGAGGATCATTTGAAGCTTGACGACACTTAGCAACCAACAAATCCATATCACCGTCACGATCGAAATCACTGAACTCATTTCCGTAGTTTCCTGACATCAAAGGATCAGACGTTCCAGGATAATTACCTTGATACAAATTGTAATTAATCAAAGTTTGATCAGGAATCATATTTCCACTACCATCATTGCGGAACATGAAAGACGGACCATCATCGTGACATGCAAATGCATCTAACCAACCATCATTATTGATATCTCCGAAAAGACATGCTTGCATGAATATGCTTGCAGAATTGTTGGTGCTCATTACTGCATTTCCCGTTTGATCAATATTGTAGAAATGAACCCCATCATAGTTTCCACCGCACATCACATCGCCAAATCCATCGTTGTCGATATCCGCGACGGTCATTCCCCATTGGGCTTGACCAAGCGGTGTAGTTGCCGTATTCACTTGAGTGAATGAGCCATTTGCTTGTTGATACAAAATTCTCAAAGTCGTACTTTGATCCATAACAACGATGTCATTTAAACCATCATTGTTCATGTCCCACACACCTGTTACTCCACCAGAACGGTATGTTCCAGGCAATGTTCCTTGGACAAAAGTCTGTGCTGAAGCCATCAACGATGAGATGATAACAAAAGCAAATAAATAGATTTTTTTCATGTAATGTTTTGGGTTAATTTTTCTTGCACGATAAAAATAGGTGTAAGGACATAGCAACAAAACAATTTTAACTTTTTTCTTTTGCTTGGCATAATTCTTATGTTTGTTGCGTTAAATACAAAACCATGAAAAGATTAATGTACATCGCAGGAATAATGGTCATCGGACTTTCTTCTTGCCAAACAACTTCCCCAATGGGACAAAAGGTAAAAGAGCCTTTTAGCGGAAACCGATATGAGAGCAACGACCGATATTTTAGAGGTGTCGGCAAAGGTGAAAGTAAAGATCAAAACATATCAGAAAATAAAGCCGACTTGCAAGCCAAGAAAGAATTGGCTCAACAACTAAGTACCAATATCAAAGCGGTGACAGATCAATATCTCTCAGAAACTTCAGTCGATCAGCGATCCGAACTGAATGATAAATTTGAAAGTTTGGTTAGAGAAGTAACCAATACTTCATTGGCGGATTTAAGAAAAATGGGACAAGAACAGTTTCTGAATAATGAAGGTGTTTACACCACTTTTATTGCCTATGAAATTCATAAAAAAGACATGTTCAGATTTCTCAAAAGACAAGCCAAAGCCAACGCAAAGTTGACTGAACTCCAGAGGAAACAAATCGAAGATATCTTGGATGAAGAGATTAAAAAAGCAGATGCTTTGGGAGAATAAAAAAAGGGGGCTGAGCCCCCTTTTATATTTTCCAAAAAACGATTTAATCGTTCTTGTTCACTTTAATCAACTCAACTTCAAATACCAAAGTGCTGAAAGCTGGAATTGTGCCCATGTCTTGAGCACCATAACCCAAATTCTGTGGAATGTAAAGTGTAGCCTTTCCGCCTTCTTTCATCAATTGCAATCCTTCAGTCCAACCTGGAATTACTTGATTTAAACCGAATGTTGCAGGTTCACCACGTTTGATAGAAGAATCGAAAACAGTACCATCGATCAAACGACCTTCATAATGAACAGTTACTTCATCATCTGCATCAGGTTGCGCACCTGTTCCTTCAACATTGTGTTTGTATTGCAAACCAGAAGCTGTTACTTGAACGCCTTCATTTGACTTGTTCTTGTCCAAGAATATTACTCCTTCTTTCTTTTGTTCTTCAGCTTTTGCTTCAGCCAATTTAGAAAGCTCTTGTTGGATAATCATGTTGCATTGCTCTTCGTTCATTGCGGCTTCTCCACCACTCAAAGCAATTTGCATAGCTTCAGCTAATTTTGCTGTGTTCAATTCTTTAACACCAGCTTGTTTTAGGTTATTTCCAATAGAAATACCCAAAGCATACGACAATGAATCTGTGTTGTTCATCATTTCTTGTTTTCCTTTTTTGTTCTTTTTTGGTTTATCATTTTTCTGCGCCATTACTTGGCTGTTCGACAACACGAGCATTGCTGCAAAAAATAGGGTGAAAATCTTTTTCATTTTTTCTTGGGTATTAATTATTTGGCTCCTCCGATTGAAAGAAATTCAATTTCAAAAATCAATGTTGAATATGGAGGAATTCCTTGATTGCCTTGTTCTCCGTAGGCCAATGTGTATGGCACATATACCATTGCTTTATCTCCAACCTCCAAAATTTGCATGGCTTCGGTCCATCCAGGTATAACTCTATTTAAAGCAAAAGTTGCTGGTTCACCTCTTTCAACCGAGCTGTCAATTACTTTACCACGTAGATCTTTTAATGTATAGTGAACAGTAACCTCGTCAGTTGGCATGGCCTTCTTACCTGATTTTTTCGAAGACAAAATCTTATACTGCAATCCACTCGCTGTTGTAATAACCCCAGCTTGCTTTTTGTTTTCTTCTAAGAATTTCTCGCCTTCTGCTTTATTACCTTCAAACTTCTTCATCTCCTCTTCACGTAATCTTGCCTCTTGCTTGTCCATGCATGCAGTATAGAAAGCTTGAGCCGTAGCCATGTCCATTGCCATCTCTCTGGTGCTGTCCATTGCATCCAACATTGCATTCTTGACAATCTCCATGTCCAAAGAATCTAGATCATAACGTTCATCCATTTGAGCCAAATATTGACCAAATGAAAGTCCCATGGCGTATGATAAACTATCCGAGGAGGTTTCCAATTCAGCTGAACTTGAACCTCCACATGAAGCCAACACTGCGGCTCCAAATAAAATCACTAAAAATTTCTTCATATTAAAAATTTGTGGTGCGAATCTAAAACATTAAATGTTTGGTTTTACATAAATCCAGTTTTGGTCGTCGGATAAATTGTTATTAAAACTAAAACCCAAAACATCCATTTTTTTTAGATCATTGACATTTTTGATTTGACCTTCCATCGCGAGTCTCACCATCTCACCTCTTGCCTGTTTTGAAAAACTGGAAACACTAACAAACTCTTTTCCCTTTTGTACTTTAAAATCAACAAAAATCCATTTTTGAATGGGGTTCGGAAAAGTAATCATTTGCGCATATTCTTTGGAGGCTGTCATCACACCCACACAATTTGAATATTCCTCTAGTTGATCGATCACTTTATTTTGCCAAAACTGATATAGCGACTTCCCATTCTTTAACTTGAGTGGAGCCCCAACCATTAATCTGTATGGTTTGATCAAATCTTTAGGTCTCAACCATCCATATAAACCACTTAGAATAACCAAATGATTTTGAGCAAAATTCCAAGTATCCGCTGACCAATCTCTTGCAGATAATCGGGTATATGCATCGCCATTATAAATAGATGCAGCAGGCCATGTTATTTTTCCTTTGCTCCACGATTCATGCACATCAATCACTTCATCCAACAGCTTGCCTTTGGCAGCCATTACTTTTTCTAATTTCTCTTTGGACAAGCCTTGAATTTCCTTCATGATCTCTTTTGACTCTTGATCATAAAGTGCATTAGAAGTATCACCTTTCAATTGAAAGGGCGATACATTCATCTTTTTGGCTGGCGATAAAAAAAATAGCAAATTGCTCATTAGAAATTGGGCTTCAATAAATACTTGCTGTAGAATTTATCAATTTCAGTAACTGCCTCTTCAGCGCTATCGACAATCACAAACAAGTCCAAATCTTGTGGATTGATATTGTGCTCCGCCTCCAATAATGTTTGCTTTATCCAATCAACTAACCCTGCCCAAAACTTTTGTCCAACCAAAATGATTGGGAATCTGCCAATCTTCTCCGTTTGGATCAATGTCAATGCTTCAAAAAGTTCGTCCATGGTTCCAAAGCCTCCTGGCATTACTACGTATCCCTGACTGTATTTCATGAACATTACTTTTCGCACAAAGAAATAGTCGAAGTCGATACTCTTATCATGATCGATATAAGGATTACTATGCTGCTCAAAAGGAAGTACGATATTTAAGCCGACACTAATTCCATTTCCTTCTTTGGCTCCTTGATTTCCGGCTTGCATAATTCCGGGGCCTCCACCCGTGATCACTCCGTAACCTTTTTGGGTGAGTTGAAATGCAATTTTACGAGCCATTTCGTAATACGGATTATCGGGTTTGGTTCTGGCTGAACCAAATATGGTAACGCAAGGACCGATTGCCCCCATGCGTTCGTAACCGTTGACAAATTCACCCATGATCTTAAAAATCGACCATGAGTCATTTGATTTGATCTCATTCCAAGATTTTGGTTTGAGCTTGTTTTTTATTCTACTGTCTTGATCCATCTCTTCTATGAAAATTTATTAGGAAGAGCAAGGTAGAACTAAAATCTTTTCTTTTTCTTATCGGAAGGTGATTTTTTTTCTTTTTTGAATGAGGCTGCAAACTTCTTCTCGTGAAAGGCTCCCTTGAAAGTTGGATCTTCTTTTCTCTTTTGCCAATCAATATCCCGATTCTGCTCAATCATTTCAGATTTCGGCGTAGTATGAACCTGAACTTCTTCGGGCAAATTCAACACAGGAATGAATTGTTTCATCACTTTTTCAATCTTGTGAACGTGATATTTCTCTGAAATATCCATGAATGTTATGGCTTCTCCTGTTTTGAAAGCTCTTCCCGTTCTTCCTATCCTGTGAACATAGTCCTCGTGTTGATGTGGAACTTGAAAATTAATAACGTGAGATACTTCCACAACATCAATACCTCTGGCGCTGACATCGGTCGTTACGAGCACGCGAATATTGCCTTCTTTGAATTCATCGAGCGCATTGATCCTGGCATTTTGTCCTTTATTACTATGTATGATTCTAATCTCTCCAAACTTTTGTTTGACCAACTCTTCCGCCAATTGGGTCACCATTTCTTTTGTGCGACAAAAAACCATCACACGTGTCATGTCTTCTCTCGTTTTCAAAAGATGAATGAGCAATGCCAATTTGGTAGCTTGATTGGGAACTGAATATACACTTTGGGCCACAGTTGAAGCTGGAGTTGCTGCTGGAGTCACCTCCACTACTTGTGGGAATAACAAGAAGTTATCTGCAATTCGCTGAACCTTTTCTGGAAAAGTAGCAGAGAACAACAACTGCTGTTTCTTATGTGGAATCTTCTCTTGAATGTCTCTTAGTTGGGGCCAAAATCCCATGTCCATCATTCGATCACACTCGTCCAAGACCATGGTCTTGATTTGTTTTGTAACGAAAACCCGTTTGGCATAAATCTCCAAAAATCTGCCTGGTGTGGCTATAATGATATCCACGCCAGATTCTATTTTCTCCGTCTGGGCTTTGGGTCCAATCCCTCCATACAAGGCCACCCATCTCAAGTCCGTATTGACCACCAAGTTGGCTAAAACTCTTTCCACTTGAACCACCAACTCCTTTGTTGGCACTAAAATCAACGCTCTTGGGTCTGGTCCACTTGCAAACTTGAGTTTCTGAACGATAGGAAGCAAATAAGCCAATGTCTTACCTGTACCCGTTTGAGCAATCCCAATTAAGTCTTGGCCTGCCATTAATATGGGCAAAGCTTTCTGTTGGATTTCTGTAGGCGTTTCAATTCCCTGTTCTGCCAATGCATCCAAGTATTGGCGGGTAACTTTTAAATCTGAAAAAGTGATCATGATTTCTCCATTTCGCGTCGGTTAATTACTGGATTGGCGTACATCTGCAACATGATCTCTCTGGCCAATGCATTAAAACCTTCTTTGGGGAGTTGTGTCTTTTTTCGATTCAGCGCCAATCTAAAAACATTGGCTCGTATATAATTTCCGAAAGCAATCTTTTGAATGTTGGAATACTGGTCTTTGTATTCTTTGGTTCCCATCAACAAATCATAGGCGATATAATTGGTAGGCCACAATTTGAAAATACGATGCATCTCTCGGTCTATGGCCTGGGTGAGGTATCGGTACTTCTCATTTTTGTTCTGAATGTTCTTCATCTCCTCAATGAACGGCGTAAGCGGTTCACCAACGGAAATATTCACTCTTCCCTTGTGTCCCGTTATTCCGGTTAACATGGAATGTACATCTTCTCCTTTCTTCTTCTCGTATGACCCAAAAACTTTCAAATGCATCAACTCATTTGTCTTGAGCAAATCACAAGGGTCGTATTCGTAACTTACGGCCATTGGAATCATAGAAAGAGATTTTAAAGTTTCCTCTATCTCTCCACCTCCACACATGGCAAACATCTTCAAAAGTCCTGTTGCCGTTCGATCATCACCATCTTTGCTTCTCCCCTCTCTTTGGGCAATCCAAATGGAGGTATTGTCTTCTTTGATTGTCTTTTGGATGTAGTTGGATAATCTTAATGAATAGTAAAAGACTTCCTTGGAGCTTACATTTCGATTGACGATGAAGTTTTTATTGGCCCTTACAATGTCTTCGACTACTTTATGTTGCAAAAGATTGTCTCCAATGGCAATTTGGGTAGTTCGATGACCCTCTTCAAGTAAACTAACATTGAGTAAAGCACTGTCCAAAATGATATCACGGTGATTGGACAAAAACAAATACGCCTTGGTTCTATCTAAATTCTGAATATTGGTAAACGACAATCCTGATGTCGTCATTTCGATAACACGTTTGAAGGCTGGACCTGAAATCTCCGATTGAAATTCGTCGACAGATGTAACTCCTTTCATCATGGCATGTATAGCCGTCTTTGACAACCCAGGATAAACCCAACGAATCATTTTGTAAAACAATGGTTCCTGAAGGATTCTCTCCAAAGCAGGTTTCAACTCCTCATTGGTATAAGGACGTATAGTATCAAAATTGAATGTGTCTATTGATTCTACTTCCATGTCGTAAAGATAAGGATAATGCCACTTGGATGTTAATTTGAGTTTCAATCCGACTACTTATAAAATTGCAGTTTATATTTATCCAATGAAAAAATTGCTCATCTTATTTTTCCTTTTGCCCTTTTTATCCCATGCACAAATTGGCGCTGACTGCTCAACACCTGAGATCATCAACAATCCATTGATTTACTCGACGAGTGTGCAATGGACCACATCATTTGATAACCATTGGTACTCATTTATTCCAGATTCGACAGGAATCTACAATATCAGCACCTGCAATGTTGAAGCTTGTGATACCAAGATTTGGATATATGACAACTGCCCTGCTGCATTAAATGAGTGGGCCGAAGGTACATACACATTCAACGATGATTTCTGCGGATTGCAATCACAGGTCTCGGCAAGCTTGAATGCTGGTACAACTTATTACATAAGGATAGGTGACTATATGGATGGATGTGGGGATAATTTGAATTTCACTATGGAATTTGTTGGTCAAATCCTAGGATGTACAGACCCAGCAGCCTGCAATTACAGCCCGATGGCAACGCAAGATGATGGTAGTTGTGCATATTATCCAAGTCCTTTTTGCTCTCAACCTGATTTAGAAATGGATAGCTTAGCGCTGGTTAGCTCTTTGTATTTGCAGCAACATTTTGCCCAAGATTGTGATATTCAAGAAGGCTGTGTAACAGGATTTGGTAACCGTTGGGTACTGGCATTTTCTTCTAAAATCAACAACATTGGACAAGAAGATTATTACTTAGGAAATCCAACCACCAATCCGGGTATGTTTACTACTCAAAACTGTCATGGTCATACGCATTATGAAGGATATGGTGATTATCGCTTAATGGATGCCCAAGGAAATTTGATTCCTGCAGGGCATAAGAATGGTTTTTGTGTCATGGACCTTTGCGGTATGGGACAATACAACTGTGGCGATATGGGTATTTCTGCTGGCTGTTATGATATTTATGGTGCAGGAACGCAATGTCAATGGGTTGATATCACTGATATCCCCAGTGGTCAGTATAGATTGATGGCTATAGTCAATCCAGAATACCTACCCGATGCTTTGGGTAGAGTTGAATCCAATACTGAAAACAATGCTGCCAATGTTTGCTTAGAAATCAATTGGGTGAATGGGACACCTGAATATCAAGTACTAGCAGAATGTACCCAATATGTAGATTGTGCAGGAGAAATCAATGGAAGCGCTTTGCCTGATTGTCAGGGTGTTTGTGATGGCCCCAACTTATTTGCAGATATCAATGGTGATACATTATTGAACGCCATTGATATTGATTTATTCATGAATCAAGTTTGCGATAATGGTTTAACCGCTACCAATTGCAATGATTTAGATGGAAACGGACAACTCAGTTTGTATGACATTGCCCTGGCTCAAAATTGTATGATCAATCAAAACAATGGAACGATTTGGAATAATGATTGTCATTTTCCACAAGACTTCATCAACCCAAATGCTGCTGTCGGTATGGCCATCCATTCGGTGCACTTGTCCGAAGGATACTTGGATATTGAAATCAATTCATTGACTCAAAATATTGTAGGAACTGAATTCACTTTGGACGGGGTGCACGCTACAAGTGCGATGATGATTTTTCCAGGGATAAGCAATAGTACTTCTACTGTGTATAATTCTGGAAACGGTATCATGACATTGGCACATGACGGACAATTCATTGCAATGTCTGGATCACCAAGTCCAATTTGTCGTGTTTACTTTGATGCCGTTACATCTAGTTTAATATGCTTGAATAGTATCGTAGATGTTGTCAACAGCAATTACGAAAGATTACCCAACTATATCTATGGCAATTGCTTCAGCGCATCAACAGGTATAGCAGAATCCAATGCTACGCAGCAATTGAGAATTAAGAGCAATCCAGTGGGTGATGTATTGAAATTTGAAACACCCATAGCATTTGGAAGCGAAGAACTTCAGATACAGATTGTAGATGCACTTGGAAAGAGCGTTTTCACACAACAAAGCACAAGCTCAATGGAAGTTGCCGTAGATGATTTGGCAACTGGGATTTATCAGTTGATCGTACAGAATAAAAAGAACGAACAATTGCGCATCAGCTGGATGAAACAATAATTGAAAAGATCTATTTCATGAGGGAGGGTTTTTACCCTCCTTTTTTTATCCAAGATTACCCTGGAATTCTTGAGACAAAAAAAGGTCGCTCAATGAGCGACCTTTTCATATTCTAGAACAACTTGTGATTAAGCCTCGTTTACAACTTCGAACTTAACAACAGCTGTAACTTCCTTGTGCAATTTAACCTTTGCCTCATAAGCACCCAACATTTTGATGTGCTCCTCTACCAAGCTGATAGATTTGCGATCGATGTTGTGTCCTTCTTTAGCAAATGCTTCAGACAATTGAATAGTGTTGATGCTACCAAAAATCTTTCCTGTATCAGAAGCTTTGGTTGCAATCTTCAAAGTCAAAGTTGACAATTTCTCAGCTGTTACTTGAGCATCAGCCAAAATCTTAGTCTCTTTGTGCGCACGTTGCTTCAAATTTTCAGCTAACATTTTGCGAGCGCTTTCTGTAGCAGCAACTGCATAACCGCGAGGGATTAAATAGTTACGAGCATAACCAGGCTTCACGTTGACTACCTCATCTTTGGCACCCAACTTTTCGATGTTTGTTTTTAAAATAACTTCCATGATAATTTCCTCCTGATTATTTTAACATATCACCCACAAAAGGCATTAAGGCCAAATGACGAGCTTTTTTAATTGCTTGCGCAACTTTACGTTGGTTCTTCAAAGTAGTACCTGTAAGGCGACGTGGAAGAATTTTTCCTTGTTCGTTACAAAGCTTCAACAAGAAGTTTGCGTCTTTGTAATCGATATACTTGATACCAGCTTTTTTAAAGCGGCAATACTTGGCTTGCTTTGTCTCAATCTCAATAGGATTCAGATAGCGAATTTCTCCATTTTCACTCATTGTGTTCAGTATTTAGGAGTTAAACTTATTTTTTGTCTTGCGCTTTATTACGACGAGATTCCGCGTACGTAATATGATACTTATCCATGTGAGTTGTCAAGAAACGCAAGATGCGCTCATCACGACGGAACTCCGTCTCAAATGGGTTAACTACTTCACCAGTAGCTTCGAACTCCAACAAGTGATAAAATCCAGTTGTCTTCTTTTGGATAGGATAAGCCAATTTTCTCAAGCCCCAATTTTCTTCGTGCTTGATGGTTGCTCCTTTTCCTTTCAAAAACTTTCTGAACTTTTCCACTGTTTCCGCAGCCTGATCCTCAGACAGCACGGGAGTCATAATGAAAACAGTTTCGTAACGATTCATTTTTTAATTGTTTTTAAAAATTAGGTTGGCAAAGATAGTCTTTTTTTCTTTGGTTCCAAAATTTATTTCACCACCTGAAACCACCCTGAGCCATCATATTTTTGATAGTCCACCCCTACTCCAACATAGGTGTAATAATATACTCCTGCGGAATAATCTTTGGGGTCCCAAACTTGAATGGGAGACATTCTTTCCAAATTGCCCTGCTTAATTTCACCTACCACTCCACCCCATCGATCAAAAATGGTTACTTCCCAAGATTTCATGAATCTATTCGGAATCCAAAAACCATCATTTAATCCATCGCCATCTGAAGTTACCAAATTGGGAATCATCCCCAATGGACAACCTTCGATTTCATCAGCGCAACCCAGCAAAGATTCAGCAAACGTTTCAACCGAAATCGTATCATAGGCAAAGCATCCATCTATCTCCGCGATAACGGTCAATAGAAATAACGCAGGATTTTCATAGGTATGGAAAACTGTATCGGGCATTACCTGAATAATATCCATCAACGTGTCACCATATTGCCAAGTATAACTATCTCCATTTCCTGAAGCAACAAAATAACTACTGAGCGGATAGTAGCCTCCTACCCAACCTTCAACTTGGGGATGCGCTGGCCCTGCAGCATCAATTTGAACCCAAGGTTCATGCACCACAACCTGAATTCCGGATTCACTAGAACATCCATTGGCATCTACTCCTGTTACATTCACATATACATCATTGTTGGGTGTAAATGTGATACTTTGACCTTGCAAAGCACCGGTCCAGTAACCTGTGGGCGCTCCATTCAAGGTCAGTGTGATGGACTCGCCAATGCAAATTGAGGAATCAGGTGTCGTAATCGAGATCACAGGATTGGGATTAACAACGATATTCCAAACTGTGGGTTCCGAAATACAACCGTTTGCGGTGGCTACTACCGAATAAGCGCCGCTCAACTGAGGCATGGCATTGGTTAAGCTAACAGTATTACCCGTTGATAAAAATCCCATTGGACCTGACCACGCCAAAGAAGAACTCACTTGTGTATTGGCATTCATCACAACCGTTTCTCCTTCACAATAAGATGTTTCTCCCGAAAATGTGACCAATGGTATGGGATAAATGATTATGTCTTGAGTCAACCATTCCGATTGACAACCGTTGGCAGATAATTGAACTGTAACTTGCCCATTCCATGCCATAGACACAGGATTGATTGTTAAACTACTCGAACTGCCTGCAAATTGACCTGCAGGATTGTTCCAGATATAGGAAGTATTGGCTCCTTCGCTTGACGTAACATTTAAATTCAAATCACTTCCCTCACAAATTGGAGCATTACTGGAGACAAATCCCTGGGGAATCGGAAAAACGGTAAAGTTTTGAGTAACGGGTACTGACCAACATCCATTTTGCGCAATCTGCAATGAATACGTACCTGAACTTAAAACTTGAATATCACTAATGACGGGAGCGTTGACATTTGAAGAAAATCCATTTGGACCAATCCAAACATATGTTCCATTGCTCACATTATTGGCAGTGAGCTGTAATGTTTCGCCCTCACAAAGTTCTAAATCAAGATTTGTAATATTGGCGGTTGGTGGAGTTACCACATTGACATTAACTGTAGAGGCCATCGATGGACACGACGCCGATGTAACGACAAGACTATAGCTGCCCGAAATTGAATTGTTTGCATTCAAAATCTGTGGTTGAGACAAGTTTGAGGTAAATCCATTGGGGCCAGTCCATTGATAGGTAGCACCTGCTATTTCTGTGCAACTCAGAAACAAGGTATCCCCTAAACATAAAGGTGCATTGTAAGCAACATTGGTAGCAGGTTCGGCAAGGACATTCACCCAAGTAGAATCCACAACACTTGTACATCCATTGAATTCAAGTTGTAAGTAGTAATAGCCTTCGAAGTTTTCGTTCACCGCATTGAGCATGGGGCTTTGCTCTGTTGAAGAAAATCCATTTGGACCAATCCAATTGTATGAATAGTTCAATCCTCCATTTCCTATTAACTGAATATTTCCGCCGACACATGCAGCGCCAGAGGTGGTTGGGTTCGCATTGGGGGTGGCATAAACTACCACTGAAACTGTAGCAGGAAAGCCTGCACATCCGGGATATGAAGGAGTTAAAGTATAATTTCCAGTAAATGCCGGTGTAGCCAAATGACGTATTGGATTTTGAAGGTTACTTGCAAAACTTGCTGGTCCCACCCAAGCATAGCTCACACCTGTACTTGAGGTTCCTGTTAAAAGTAAATCTTGTCCAGCACAAATGGGGCTATTGGATCCGACAATTGCAGTAGGAATCTCATACGCCGTGAAGGACATGACTGTAGTATCCGCACAATCCAATCCAGGATTGGTAATCAAAGTAATGTTATAGGTTCCGGGTGTATTGTATACAAATGATGGTTGGAACAATGATGAAGTATCTGTGGTCAATGAATCCACTCCAAAGTCCCATGCATAAGAAGATGCATTGAGTGAATTGTTGGAAAAGGTAACTGTAGATCCTACACAAGTTGATGCATTGTTGGGAAGACCAATGGCCGCTGTTGTCGTAGGATCACACAAAACAACATTAAATTGATAATCACGTCTAACCGTATTGATCAAAACACCATTTCTGTACTCTGCTACGCACAAGGCCACTGCATAGGTTCCAATTTGGTTGGCCAAACCCGTGATTTGACCCGTAATCGGGTTCACCAACATGGCTGGAGAACTTGGAATTGGATAGCCCGTTGAAAAGGTTGCTGCCCAGTTTACTGGATTGTACGGTGGTGCTGAAGGAGGATTGGGGGTTGGTGCTGTCGATGAACCTCCCAAGTACGGATCACAAAAGGAATAAACCAATGAATCACCATCCACGTCCGTTGCGTCAATATCATAGACGAAGTTTGATCCCAAGCACAATGCTACTGGAGGCAATGAATTGAAAACTGGTGATGAATTTTGAACGTTTACCAAGTTGGTACCTGGTATTTGAGTCGTCAAAGTCATCCCACTGTTGGATGCGTTGGTTATGTTATCAATACTGTTGTTTCTGCAGCATCTTTGGTAAGAAAGTACATACCCAGTTGCCGTAAATGGCAACGTGACATTGGCCTGATAAATGGCCTGCTGCACGCACAATTCAGAAGGTACAGCCAAGCATGGATCGTTTAAAGTAATATCCACCAAACTAACATTGGCCGAATTCAATGGAATAGAAACCGTAGTTTGTAATCCGCCACCCACATTGTATACTGCAATATTCGCTGTTGCGTCAAAATAAGTATTGTTGGTATTGGAAGGTCCGCAATCCCGATAAACTACCAATTTCAACTGGTATTGATTACCACCCAAATGCACATACGTCAGGTCTCCACCAAATAAATGTGTCGCATTGGCATCGATGGCAATAATGGACAGGATTAAAAAAAGTAGTTTTCTCATATTTCTATTATTTGACGACCTCGAAGTAACCTTCCTTGGCATGCTCCACGCCGTCCTTACCCATTCCATTGACAATGTAATAGAACACTCCGTTGCCTAGATCTTTCGGATCCCAATAATGGTCGGCTGTCCAGAGGTATTTGTTGGGTTGGGTTATTGAGCCTACCTCATCCCCCCAACGATTAAAAATTCGAACGTCCAAAGTGGCCATATGCATATTGGGAACCCAGAAAAAATCATTTTCGCCGTCGCCGTTGGGGGTTACGATATTGGGAATGAAGCCATCGTTACAATTACCCAATTCCAATTCACAACCAACCATCGAAACGCCAAATGTTGTTACCCAAACGGTATCAGTGGCTGGACAGCCATTCAATGTCACCATTAATACCGCAGGAAAAACGCCTTCATCCACATACATGTATTGTACATTGGGATCATTGGGTAAAACGGTTATCCACGCTGAACTATCGCCCATATTCCATACTGCAGTTTCAGCATTGGTGTTCCATTCAAATGTCACATCCAATGGTAAATAGCCTTGTGTAGAATCGCTACTATTGAGCGGATTGGGCAATACTGAGGTAATATTTACGAAAGGAGAATAAACCTCGACATTGGTCGTCGCCATACCAGAACAGCCATTGGCATCCGTCCCCGCCACCGTAAAAGTTTGAGTAATAGAAGGAGAAACACTAACAGTGGTACCCGTTAATGCACCCGGAGACCACACAGCAGTTGTGAGTCCTGTAGATACCAAGTCTATGATTTGACCATTGCATATCCATCCATCTGATTCTGCTGTTACAACAGGATTGGGGTTAACTACCAAGGTTGTGGTTCCAGCATTGGAGGCACATCCATTGGCCACCACAACCAAAGAATAAGTTCCAGCATCTCCAGTGTTTACTCCCAATATCGTTGGGTTCTGAATCGCAGCAGCATATCCATTGGGGCCGGTCCATTGATAACTACTTGCATTGGTGAAATTGGATGTAAGTTGTAAATTGTCCCCTACGCAAAGTGGACCATTGTTGCTGGGAGAAACAATAGGCAAAGGAGTTATGTTCACAACGACTGTATCAGGAATGGAAACACACCCAGCTGCAGTCATTTGTAAGATATAACTTCCGCCATTTACCAAAGTCGCATTGCTGATCGTTGGCTCAGCTTGAGAAGATGTGAATCCAGCGGGACCTTGCCAACTGTATGTTCCAAATGTTGGACTGGAACTGAACAATGAAATTATTCCATTCTCGCAAACGGGTGAATTGCTCCAAACTGTAGCGTCTGGGACCGGATTTATAAGAACGTTCACATTGGCCGTAGGTGAAATACATCCCATGAAATTTACATACAGACTGTAATTCCCTTCGTTATTTTCTATAGCATTGGGTATGCTAGGACTTTGATCATTGCTAACAAAACCATTGGGACCTGACCAAAAATATTGGACATCAGGAGTATTGCTTTGACCTACCAATGAAATCACCTCACCTTCACATACCGTGTTGTCCAAAACACCTGGTGTTGCTATTGGGTTATTGATTACAACAAATTCCGTGGTAATATTACTCGACGGACATCCCGATAATGTAGCGGTAACTCCGTAGGTTCCTGCATTGATATTGGTGACTCCATTGAGGGTGATACTGGGACCTGTTGCTGTAAATCCGTTTGGACCCGTCCAAGCGTAAGTGGCTCCTGATACCTGAACGGCATCAATTGTAATTGACGATCCCAGACAAGCGGAATAATTTGGGTTTAGCCCCACTTGAGGAGATGCTGTTACGGTTACATTGAAGTTTTGCGTATTGGAAAAACATCCATTCTGACCAATCTGCAAGGAATAAACACCAGACATATTGGGCATTGCATTGGGTATGGTAACTTGTTGCGTATTGGCAGTAAATCCATTGGGGCCCGTCCAAGAAAATTGATTTCCGTTGGGTTGAGCAAAGAGTTGGATGCTTTGACCTTGACAAATGATAGGCACTGCAGCTCCTCCAACCGAAGGTGTCGGTTTAACCAGAATCGTTATCGGCTGAGGTCCTGAAGAGCAGCCATTCACAGAGACATTGGCAAAGAAGGTTCCCGAATGATTTACCGTGGCATTGGGAATACTTGGATTGAAAGATGAACTATTAAATCCCCCAGGACCAAACCACGAAATGGTACCCGTTTGGGGAATGTTGGATTGAAAAATAATCATCTGTCCAGCACAAAGTGTATCCTCCACTGCTGTTGGATTCATCACTGGAATATCATTTACCTGAACAAACATCGAATCTTCCACCATCCCGCACATGTTGGTTCCTTGCAAGTGTATCCACTCCGACGCTGTAAGCGCCGCCGAGAAAATAGAATCTGTTGAAACACCCTGCGATGAGATCCAAACGTAATCATCCGCACCGGTCGCATTTAGGACTACCGATTGACCTATACAAATGACACTATCCGAAGTTGCAATGTTGGTTGTTGGCATTGATCCATTGGTGGGGACTTCGAAATCAAAGACGCTTGTCGTAGCGCAAGGAATGCCTTGATCTAATACTTGAAATGTGTATACCCCAGGTGGTACGTTGTGTAAAGATGTAGAGGTTGAATCTGGAAACTCTTCCCAATTGACTACAAATGGTCCAATACCATTGGTAATCTCCAATTCAATACTTCCGGAGCTATCGTTGCAGGTTGCAGGCGTTATCACTGGATTGGTGGCCGCGACACTATTGGAGCAAGAAATGAAATCGATAAAAATAGCAGAGTCATAAATGAAATCACCTGCATCAGCAATAGCCAATTTAAAAGTATATACTTCACAAGGAATTACATCTATCACAGGCAGAAGAACTGTGGTCAGTCCATCGTACTTGATGTATCCATTGTTGCTGTTGTTTACATAGAAATTTGGGTTACTATTGGCATTTACATTATTGATAGAAACAGGGGTACCATTGGGCAATTGTGCCACGTTCATGTTGGTATATGATCCACCACCTGGGGTAGGTCCTGAGACGAAGAAACCAAAAACGTCATTGAAATTCCCTCCAACAAACTCAGGATATTCCTCAGATCCAAATACAAATCGCAAAGCCAAAGTATTGCACTGTGGTACAATATTGATAGTAATGATGCAAGCATCACGAGTAGCACCGGGAGAGATGGCAGTTAGGTCTGGATCTGTGTATGAAATGCCATAAGAGGTAGATGCATTTTGTCCTGAAGGGCCTGCTGCAGCTGCTGCAGAACCCGTTGACATCACCAAGCCGGAATTGAAACCCAGCACCGTGGTTAAACCATTGGTGAAGGAACCATATTGCGCACTGTTACAATTGATTTCTGGAATTCCAGCAACGGTAATTCCATTTCCAAATGCTGATCCAGCCAAATTGGCCGCTGGCACACCTGGGGTAACAATTAATTGAGAAAGTACTTTGGATTGTGATACAATTAGCGCAAGAGCTATCAGCAGAAATGCTTTGATGGATTGGATTGACATAAGTTCAAAATCTGTTCGACGCGGAAAGATAATTCATCTTGGGAAATATCATATCCTTTTAACGAATAAACTTCGAACGGCAAGAACGAAGTCAATTGTTGTCCATTTTTTTGAAGAAACTGCCTCACGGCTCCATCGGGTCCGATGTAAACGATGGGCTTGTTATAAGGCAAATAATCAAAAAATTTAGTCGTAAAGAAATCCTTGTTGTAGTCAGCCAACATCAGTATCAACCCAAATGCATGTTCAACATTCTCGAAAACTTGTGAACCTTGCTCCTTCGATATATCAATATTCGCAATACCATGAAGTCGACTTTGAAATTGATTGACATCTTTGGAGAAAACTAGAATCGGATTGTTGGAATATTGTTTTGCAAAGTCGCCCAATTGATCGATGTATTTTTCTAGTCCAACATAAAACTGACCCGCGTACACCCATGTCCGCTCATGTCCCATTTCACAATTTTCAATGGCGCGTTGGGGAAAATCATCTTTATCATAGAAATGTTTCAAATGAACAAATTTGGGATGATTGTTATTCCTAAATTCTTGAAGAATTTCTTTAGCTGGACTCGAAATGATATCGGCCATGTCTCCAACATAGGCATGCCTCAACTCTTCAGCTAATCTTTGCTTTGGGGATAACCCAGGAATTCCCCAGTTGTTGGCAGTGAGCCAAGGGTCTCGCAAATCAACCCAAACCCGAACATGTCCATACTCTTCTTTGACCAACTTGACAGTCTCATAAGTCCAACTGTATGGCGGGCATGAAACAAATATCCAATCAATTTTTTGTTCAATGATCAATTTTCGGATGGCGGTTTTTAAAGCTTCAATGGAATATGCTCCCTCATCAAAATATGTATAATCCGAATTTAATCTGCGGCGCCAAAACTCCTTTTTATCATTGATTTTTTTAATCCATGATGTTGGATCGTGAATGGGGTGTTGCATATCAATTGAAATGGATTCACCATTGCAAAAAGCTTCCGGAACAATTCCATCCATCCAACTGGCGCGGATGACATGCACATTGATGGATTTGCGGATCAATGCCTTTGAAATTTTGGACCACCGTCTACCACCTATTCCATGAAAGGGGGGAGATTTGAAATTGATGACCAATACATTTTTCATGGACTATCGAACAGCCTGATAAATTTTCTCAATGGCCTCAATACTCTTCAATCCCTCCTTTCCATCGACGGCCCAACCTTTCCCATCTATAAGCTCCTGCGCAATAGAATGGTAAACATAATGATGGTTGCTACTACTGCCTTGATATTGTCCGTAATCGTTGGGAAGGTCTTTGGACATTTCTTCCATAGAAGGACAAATAATACCTTCCACATTCCAATAATCAAACTGATTCAAATACAATCCACCAATTTTGATTGTTCCCTTTTCAGCAAGAATGGTAATACTCCCCTCTTGATTGATATTGTGCGAAAGCGTTGTCCATGTGAGACTTCCAATTGCTCCTGATTCAAATTCCAAAACGCATGAACCCAAATCTTCCGTTTCGATAGGCTGACTGAAGCGATGAACCATTCCCTTAGCAGAAACTACATTCCCCGCCCACCACGTCATCAAATCAACAAAATGACTCGCATGGGTATACAAAGCGCCACCTTCTTTTTCGGCATTTCCTCTCCAATTGGAATTGCTGTAATAATGCGACTGCCTATTCCAAATAACTTGACATTGCAAGTGATAAATTTTACCCAGAGCTCCAGATGTTATCAATTCATTAACCTTGGCAACAGGAGAATTAAAACGATTCTGCTTAACTACCCACAATTTTCGGTTATGGATTTTGGATGCTTCAATCATGGCTTTGGCCTCCAAACTGGAAAGGGCCATGGGCTTTTCTACTAGGACATGAAATCCCAATTTCAATGCTTCTATACATTGATGCGCATGCTCAAAATGAGGAGTGGCTATGACGATTATGTCCACTTCCGCTTCCCCGCAATGTCCTAAAAAATCTGGATAATTAACAAAAGCATTGAGAAGATGATATGATTCTAGAACTTGTTTGTCAGCGTCACAAACAGCGACCAACTCAAACTCTGGGATTTGACTCAACAAAGCCATGTGCCTTTTGCCAATATTGCCCAATCCAACCAATCCTATTTTCAGCACTTTGCCCATTGTTCTTAGAGATTTCCAAAGTAAACAATTATTTCAAATGTCTTGATATACAAATCATAAATAATTGTGTTTTTATGCTTATACTTGCATTAGACCTAAATTAAAGACTATGGCCAAAGTTCAAGTACAATTTGAATTTATCATTCACGCATCTGCTCATACCATTTACAATTGCATTAGCACACCCAGCGGATTTGAAGAATGGTTTGCTGATAAAGTGAACATCAAGGGCGATGAGTTAACTTTCATTTGGGAAGGTGAGGAAAAGATTGCCAAGCTCGTTTCTTCGAAAAAAGATCAGTTCGTGAAATTTCACTGGGTAGAAGATGGAAAAGAAAAAACTTTCTTTGAAATCCGCATCACCAAAGACGAAATGACTGGTGATTTGGCACTTATCATCACTGATTTTTGCGAAGAAGGGGAAGAAGATGAATGTTTGTTATTGTGGGAAAGCTCAGTTGAGAATTTGAAGCACGCGGTCGGAGGTTGATTATAAAATCTCTCCTGTCGTAAATAAACTCATCAAGGCCAATAATACTTGACCTCCAAACGAAAAAGCAATTAATGCGGATAATGCCATTCGCCATTTGACCTGTCCTTTTTCATGATATTCATCCCAACGGATGATGGTATCTGCTGTTACCGAGCTTGCGGCCAAGAAATTTAACAAGCTATATAGCCCAAACACCCCGATGAAACTTTTGTGGATTGCGAACAAGCTGGAATATTCCGGAGCTCCAATTTTTGCTACCCAATACAACAGATTGAAAAAAGTTGCGAGAATGTATATCACTGAAATCATGTGGCAAATCTAGTAATAATCGGGACAAACAGCCTTGACTCTTTTGGGAATCGGCAAAGGATTAATCAACCAACTGTAATGCAGCTCCCAACCTCCTCGGAACTCAGTAGCCTCCGAGAACTTTGAAACATTCCAATCATAACTGACACCCAACTGATGTTGGCCATATTGTCCTCCAAGTAACATAGCCAATGCATCTCTATTTCTAAATCCAGCACCAACCTTCCAACTCAAATAATTCCACGATCTGTCATCCAAAACATTTTCCATTTGTCCCATTACCATCCATTCTTTTTGCCTGGCTTGGGTTTGATTCAAAGACATCAATCGTGCTTTCCAACGTGATGAAAGCTTGTAATTCAACTCCATTGAAACATTCCATCTCGGTTTGATTCGTTGTGTTGAACCATTGATATCAAAAGAGGAGGCATACATTTGATTGAGACCAAGTGCCAAGTTGGAGCAGAACAATGATGACCAATTCTGCTGCCAATTAACACCAGAATTCAATCCGACAATTCGCGCAGTTTGTTGCAATTGATATTCCTGACTGGGCAATTGAGCATCATAGTATGCTCCATTCCATTGGCTTCCCCATTGCCAAAGATTGGGGTCCCATGACCATTGCTGAAATTTCAACTGCCCTCCAAAGCTGATAATTGTACTTGCGCTATCTAGGACCCAATGCCTAGATACATTGGCATACAACTGCAATTGTCTCCAATTACCATCACCAGCTATATCTCTGGCCACACCACCTGCAAAACTCCATTTGTGCGATGACCATTTGTTTATCTCGCCTTGAAGCCATTGCGTTTGATAAGGCACGCCAGATACTCCCTTCCACTGTGATCGCATACCGGTACTGAATTGCATTTCACCTTGCTGATATCCGTTCATTGCTGGGTTTACAAACAATGGAGAGTTCCACCATTGTGTCATGTGAAGATCTTGTCCACTTGTAAATAGCACGAGGGAATTAAAAAACAATATGAAAACAAATCTCCTCATCGAATAAGACTAATGTTTCCTTCTTTCTTCCAGATGGTTCCGTCCTCACATTGCCAACTCAAATAGTAATGATATACAGCAGCCATTGCTGGTTTTTCTTTCACAATACCATCCCAACCCATCCTTGGATTGTTGGTGTAAAAAACTTCATTTCCCCATCGATCATTGATTTGAAACTCAAAATCACTCATGAAATGACCGTAAACAAAAAGCACATCGTTGGCCTCGTCATGATTGGGACTGAAGGCATTGGGAACAAATAGAAATGGATCAACACAACTAAAATCTACAACCTCCACCCAAATAGAATCGGTCCGATAACATTGGCCTTCATTCCATGTTACATTCCACCACCCACTTTCACTTGGTAAACCTTGAACAAGACCAGGGTCTTCATCAACAATCCATGAAGCCGGCTGGACATCATAATTGTATGAACTGGGTGAGACATTCAATTCAACCATTTGTCCAGAGATAATGGGAGAATCAGAAAGGGAAAGAGATACATCCACCTGACTCAATTGAGAAACACCAATTTCAATGGAGTCAATTCGAAAACAATCTGCCAAACTGGATGTGACATAAAAGATATCGGTCTCACTTACAACAACGGAAACCGTTGGCATATCCAAATCCGAAATAATTTGACCATTTGGCGTCCAATTGTATTGAATGGATGAGATTGGATTTTGAATACCTATTTCCAAAGTGTCTCCTCCGCAAGCCCAATCATCTGATAATAAATTGGAAGGAACAGAGAATAATTCCCAATTCATACTGTCAATGGCTTGGCACAAAGAGTTTTGAGCAATGGCGTAGAAAGTTCCGCTTTGTAACAGGTTCCAATTGAGCGAAGCGCCTTGTCCAACGGCCGCGGTATTCATATCCTCCCAATACCAAACGACCTGATTGGCATCGTTCAAAACATTGGGTTCGATGAATACATTTTCTGGTGAACACAAAGCAGAATCATTGGGCAAATCAATTTCAACATGAACCACGTCAATTGGAAATCTGACGGTATCCGTGCACCATGCACCCTGAACAGTGAGCGTGAGAACTTCATCCGATGTTCCAAAAAACGAAGTTTGGTAAAGGCTATCAACGGAAATTCCATTGCCCGTCCAATGGTAAACAACATTGGCCTGAGCAGAGTCCAATCCAATCCAAACCGAATCGCCGAAACAAATTGCAGTTGCATCGGAAATAGTTACCTCGGGACCATGAATTTGAATCCAATGTCCTGATGAATCGCCAACATTGCAGGTTGAAGAATCAATTCCCAATGCCTGAATAAAGTATACTCCTGCTGAATCAAAAACATGGACAAAAGAGCTGGACTCACCCAAAACATTGCCCGCTTGATCAGTCCAATTCCATTGATCTACATTTTGAAAATTGGCCTCAAACAAAACCTCTTCGCCAACACATGCTTCGTATGGGAAAATAGGTTGTACAAAGGTAAGAGGCAATTCAAAATCAAATTTAAAGACTCCATTGTTGCAATTGTTCGAAGCATTTATTGCAGAAACAGCATTTGCAGGATATATGGGAAAATCATCATGATTGCCGCACCCGGCGCACACACTCTGATAAATAATTCCCTTGCGATCAAATCTACTTGTGCCACCATCCACATGCTCTGCGGAAGTTCCTCCACCATAATAGGTGCCGTAAATGGGTTGTGAAAAATCATCCGCCAAAAGCAACAAATAAAAATCACTTCCTGTTGTTGTGGTTTGAAATGCGTCAGGTGAAATCCACATATTCAGGGTATTTCCGGTTTGCGCATTGGAACCCTGATTAACAGCACCACCCCAACCCGATAAATAAATTTGACCACAAACATCCACCAAGAAAGCTGCAGGTGACAAATTGGGTACACCACTTCCCGATCCAAAAACGGTGCTATGAACAATGCCTGAAAGATCCGGACTCCATTGCGAAACAACCATCCCACTATTGGACTGAGCCCATCCAGCATCGATTACCCAAGTGTTGCCATTGGCAGTGGATTGGCCATAAAGAAAAGGATGACCCGCTCCATCGACCTCTATAAAATACCATTGTTCATAGGCGAGACTTCCCCAATATGAAGCATTGCTCCATTGTCCTTGATCGTTAATTTTCGCCACCCAACCGTCACCAGAACCACCTCCAAAAACAGATTGAAATGCATTTGATGATATTGAAAGGTCACTGCTCTGTGTGCCGCCGCACAACCATACTTCCCCATTGTTGATCGCAACACCACAACCTGATTCGTCTTCACTCCCTCCCCATTTTTGCGCATATTGCAATGACCAATCCGCGTTGATTTTCAATACAAAAGCATCTTGCATACCACCACCTGTTGATGTTGCATTTACCAATGGGAAATCAGTGCTCTGGGTTGTGCCCACAACATAGATATTACCCTGAGCATCGACATCAATCTCGCCTCTGAATTCGTCTGCATAGTTGAATTTCAATCCACCTGCTGTATTAACTCCATCGTTGCCTTGCCCTCCATAATAGGTTGACATAACCAATGCACTTCCGCTAGCATTCATCTGTGTCAAGACAATGTCGCATCCATTGGGATAAGTAGTTCCTACGCCTTGGGGAGTGAACGCCACCCCACCGTTGAATGTATTGTCCCATGCATTCGAAGAACAAGGAAAATTGGATGAACCCGAGGAGCCATACATCAACAGCTCATTATTTGAATTGACCACCAACGAATGTGGAAGATCATCTCCAAGACCACCAATGAAAGTAGACCACACCATGTAGGTTCCACTGATATCATACTTGGACAAAGCGATATCAGTACCGGGTAATGTGAAACTTCCATCGCCACCACCCCATGTGGTTTGATAGGCTCCCAATGTGGTGGGATAACCTTGTCCAAACGCTGATGATCCCGAATACAAATAACCCTCTTGGTCATAGGTTGCTGTGTATCCAAAATTGTCTGAAGCACTCCCACTGTAAGTTGAAAAAATAAGTTGAGGATCAATCACCCATGCGTCCTTGATGATTGAATTTACCTGCCACCCTACTACATTTCCATTTTGAATCAAGGAAACATTTTTTGTTTGATCGATGCGTTTATTGGACTTATTGATACTCCAAGCCTTGGGCATCCATTCTTTGAAATCTCCCAAGGCGGTTTGAATGGACAATTGATTTTTGGTAATGCTGACATCATCTACTCCCAAATACTTCCACTGGATATTTTCCAAATTCGCTCCTGCCTGCAAATGCCATTCGGTTTTGATTTGTCCGTTAACGATGGTCCATTTCAAATCGATTCCCGGAAAAATATTCATGAGCAGAATTTCTTGAAATGAAGCGCAGTTGCTTCCCCAATTTTCAGGACTGTTGCCTAAAAAGTAGTTGTAGCGTGTGGGCAAAGGATCCATTGCCAGAACTTTCACATTGGGATTGGAGGAAATCCACTTGACCTGAAATACGTGTCCCTTGATTCTGACATCGTTGTTCTGTGGAATAAAATCCGGTTGTGCGT
>JACCDP011058471.1_pt1 | contig 39774 bp, 41 predicted proteins | sample 7445841 | NCBI WGS metagenome assembly JACCDP01 (sample SAMN15323441, study PRJNA562643) | freshwater metagenome | isolation source: river surface water | place: USA:Blue River Watershed | collected 2017-08-17 | reverse complement strand
TGGTCGCGGTATTTCCAAGCGTGAAGAGATCGACCCTCTGGAGGTATATTGTAATGATCATGAAGACGCGGACGAGTGTCGTGTTTACGACCTTTGAATCGTAGCAAAACCTATCGCAATCGGAATGAGTTTCATTCGGCGTCACCGCATTGGAATGCCAAAATGGCACTTATTTGAATGGGGGAAAAATTAAAGACGGCTGATTGGGCAAAGGAAGTTCTCAATTATCTTTTTTTGTTTGATGCCGATGGAAGCGTGCTTCATGCATTCACGGATGATATGATCGTTCCGAGGAACGTCAAAGTCTACTTGGGCTCGATAGCCAGCAAATGCCTCATGGGAGAAATCGTCGTTTGTGCTGACGGTGCATTTGTCTGGCTCGAATATGTCAATGACATAGCTTGGATGCAAGTATATTGTTTTCTGTTCGAAGTCCACGGTTCCCGATGTGAATGATACAACATGTGTGGATAGTTTAGAGTTGTATTGAAGGTTGTAGCGATGTCTCAAGATGCATATAGCGTCATGTGATCTTTCGATGTAGGTAATATCCTTGAAAGATCCGCAATACTCTGCGTGAACCCAGTCATACATATTGCCAAACTTGGCACGTGTTACAATCTCATCCATTCGGTTTGTTTGCGATGGTGTATCTGTTTGTTGTCATTTTTTTGAAATAAATAGTAAAAATTGATACCCTATGTGTGTTTGAAAGGGTAGAACGGATGCTTGATGAACTCATGAAATTGAAACGGACGGCAGATGTCGTGTTGAAAGATACCGACAATCTCCAATGGATGGTATCACAGAAACAAGAAGAAACACTTGTATATCCAGTGGGTACATGCGAGTGTTCGCGGTGCCATGACACTGTGTGCATGAATGAGGATACATTGATATATCATTCAAATAAGTGCTATCCTTTGTGTTCGAAGTGTATACCGATGTCTCAACACAAGCACGGCATAGTAGAACCACTGATAGCTTGGATTCCACGATGCAAATGAGATGATGAAATAAGAAGGCAAACGTTCTTTTGGTGTAGCTCTATAATTTGCTGTCTTGATTTGGGGTATAAACATAAAATTTGAAAATCAAATTTGGATCAAAACACATACATTAAAATGTTGACCAAAACGTCCAAAGTGCATGAGCTCTTTGTAGGGATGAACTCTGTGCTGAAGCACAAGAAAGACTTTGAAAAGTATGCCGCGATCTTGCGGGACATGATTAACGAGCATGTCGTGTCTGGAAAGATGACGCTTGATCTCTTCTTTGACAAAGAGACATCGGGTAAGTGGTTGAAGTATGTGGAATCAGTTCATGGTGAAGGTATTGCAAACGAGATGTATTCCATCTTGATGGACATTCCGAAAGACTTTGTTGTCGTTGAACATGATGCTGCTGGCCCATCCGCAACACCCACCAAAAAGCAAGAATGGACGCAAATCATGTTGCCATTGGCGAAAGCATTCGCTACAAAAGATGTCACACCAGAGGCATTGCTGAATGTCCTGTGGGAGACCTTGGAGTGCAACAATGAAGACGTGCAATGCTTCTTCAATATGGGCAAAATTATCTACACCAAGTTGATGTAAAAGATATCGAACTACAAAAAGATCCCTTTTGGGATAGGTTTTATTGTTCGTGCGTGCGTGAAAGGATTGCGTTTTGTGCGGCGTTCACGGTCAAGTGTGTCGACCACTCACCGCGGTATACGGCTTTGCAAAATAATTCATTGCCACGTTCTTTGACAATGAACAGAAATGCAGTGTCACTATTTGTTTTTGTACGTGCGGTAAACAAGGGTCGATCGTATTGATGATCAACAAGGGATTTTGGATACATGGTCACGGCATGATCCATGATCCAATGATAATGTTCTTGATCTCGTGTCTTTACTACAGCGGAAACAACAAATTCATCAATGGGTTCCTTCATCACCATATCAGGATAGAATGTATGCAAATATACTAGTTTGGTCATTGTTTAATACTCAAACTTAAAAATAAGTATTTCATTTTTTACGATGCACATCTCAAATCATCAAGTGTCGTTTCGCATCGGCATGTATTTTTGTCATCTTGACCAAACATCAGTTGGAATCGGTCTTTGCCAATCTTCTCAATGTGTGAAACAAATACGATGCCTAGTTTATTGATAATGTACGGTTTGGAAACATAGCAGATGGTCCATGTAGCTACATCGATCTCAATCCACAAGTATACGTAGCACGTTTGCGAACCGATTCGTTTTGTTACATGAACTAAGCCCCCATATACTGTGTCCGTAAGTTGAATGTACGGTGTAGTCCCAAAGATATGATTTGTAAAGTTTGCCATATGTTTATCAAGCAGAGAGCAATCGATAGTATGACTTCTTTCTAATTTTGAATCAGCGCAAAAGACTGTTCCAGTGTGAATATCGATGAGCCAAAGTTGATCATCAAGAAGTAACGGAGTGATGTTTTTCACATGTGTGCTTGGTAACGAAATGCAACCGATAATTTTCTCAATGCGGCTATTTGTAGCATCAAAATATCCTACACGCGTTTCGAATATATTATCCGAACTGCGTCTCAAATATCCTACAAACCATACGCGGTCTTGAAAATCAAAGATACGTAAGTCTTCGATGTTTTCGCAATCAGGATGTTCAGGAACCATCACAAACTCTGATGTACGTTTGTTGTAAAGACATATCCCACTTATCCATTTCTCAGAGCATGGTCGCTGCAGAGCTCGCATATAAATGTAATTGCGAGAAGCCGAAGGATTGATTAAGCTGATTGGATCACCTTCTTCGGTGCTTGTGTCTATATCGAGTGTCATCATATCGTATATGGTGAGCTCTCGATCAATGTCAATAATATCGCGTCTCATAACCTGACCATAATTTCAAATGATAATAAAAAGGATACATGTTCGACGCAATACTCCATGCCCCATGTTATATCATCAACATGGATCGTTGTAGCGACCGACTTGCGAAAGCTACCACGGTCATCCATGAAGCAGGTTTTCATCATGTCATGAGATGGAAAGCGGTGGATGCGACGGTTGATGACTTGACGACGGCATGGGCGGTGCATGGATCACCTGTCATGAGTGATGATCCCGATTTCTACAAATACCTAGGAGAACAAGGATGTGCATTGTCACACTTGAATTTATGGAAACATATCATAGATACAAAGATCCCAACGGCAGTTGTATTTGAAGATGATGTCTCATTCCATAAAGATTGGCATACACTAGCTCCACAATATTACACCGACACGCCCAAAGATTGGGATATACTGTATTTAGGATCTCAAATCGATGGAGATCATCCCGAGCGTGTTCTTCAAACACATGTTTATTGTGCACACGCGTATGTCATTACATTGGAAGGAGCGCGTCGTGTGTATGACTACATCACAAAAGAGTGCAAAATGTACGCGATCGATTCTATGTTACGCGATGGCATGCTAAGAGAACGTCATCCGTTTACTTGGTATGTGTGGAACGGCATGATGTATCCAGACATGCAAAGGGGATCTAATCCACATTGGGTCATTCGTAACACGGGTTTGGTTTTCCAAGATGAGACCGCAGGGACTTTTCTTAAACCACGTTTGTAGGCAATTGGCAACGAAAAAACCTTTTCGTTGTTTTACATCCAAGGACGTGAAAAATTGATTTGCTATATTCTTTTCTAGGTTGTGCGCCTTAGGATGCTTGATGTGTGCGAGGATACATATACCACTGTATTTCAAGCTGTGGAACAGTTTGAATATGTACGCCGTGAACAACTCTACTTCTTCCATGAGGCTTTGCTATCTTGTGACGATTTAGATTACATTCACGATTGTCTTCTTGAGTTCAACGACAGACTTTATGCGCTTCGTGCCCAAATCGAAGACTTAAAGCAAAGTACGTTGGATGTAGAAGACTCCACATCAAGGTGTTGAGAAGGGCACCCTTCTTTTTTGGTGATTTGAATTTTGTGATTTTTTTGGTAACAATTTGGAAAAAATGATGCATGTAAATACAAAAGTTTACAACATACAAAATGGCGCACAGGTTCGACCGCCGAGTTCACGATGAGGTTCGCGAGCAGCAAGCGAAGCAACAGCTGCATTGGCATGTACAGATCAACAAAGATCTCGCAAAGCATGGTCTCACTCCTGCTGGAAACATGGCAGATGCTATCAACAAGGCTTATGATCATAGCGTGATCCATAGCAAGACGATGGCCAAAGCGCATGATATTCGCCTTGCGGGTAATGGTGCCAAGCACAACTTCAAAAAATAAAGTGATTTTCAATCACAAAAACCAAAATGGCACGTGGGTGCGTTTTGGTCATGATCTGGCATATAAGGATAGTATTTAATTGATGGTCTAACGAGTAGGGGATGAAAGTGCAACTGATATCAGATTTACACTTTGAGTATCTAGAAGATGCTTGTGATGGGGAGGATGTCGACGCAAGCATTGACTTTGCGGTACTTGTAATACCATCAGCACCGATACTCTTGATTGCGGGAGATGTAGCTACATATGACTGCCCGATGCTGCCCACGTTTTTGAAATGGGCGGGTAGCAAATTCCAGCATGTATTTTGGGTGCTGGGGAATCATGAGTTTTACAATACGAAGAGGGTTTCTATGAAAAGTGTGAAGAGTCTTTTGCAAGCGATGTGTCCATCGAATGTGCGAATTCTAGATAATGAAACAGCGGTCGTCGAGGATATTTTGATCATTGGAAGTACGTTGTGGTCACATGTACCCGATAAATATAGTGAGAAAGTACAATCCACCATTAGCGATTATCGGTATATTTTTAATGAAAATGGAAGTGTCATCACCGTCGCCGACACAAACCAATTGTATGATGAAAGTGTAGCGTTTATTAAAGAGGCTTTGAGGAAAAACAAGAATAAGTATAGCATTGTCGTAACACATCATTCACCTAGTTTAAGTGATACGTTGCATCCCAATTATTGTGGTAGTCCACTAAACCATGCTTTTGCAACAGACATTGATTTGGCAAGCGATGAGAAACCAGAGGTTTGGTGTTTTGGGCATACGCATTACAATGTCAAGCATGACAAGTGTTCACGTGGATACATGTTGGCGTCAAATCAGTTTGGGTATGAAGGGGAGCACGATGGGTGCTTATATAAATTTGCGTATGTCATCGATGTTGGAGAAAGTCCACATTATAGTTGAGAATATGCAAAAAAATGAGCGTTATTTTTCATAAAGGTGATGATGTTTCCCAAAAAGTTAGTTGCAGATTATTGCGAAGGGTGCTCGACGGAGATTGACGTGGTGCGGTCGCTGCATAAGGAGATCCCGTACTTCTTACGATGGGTTCAAGGCGACGATGATTCTGAATGTGCACCTAAGTTTAACGTGGATGACGTCGAAAAAGTAAAAGTAATGACGGTTGATACCAGTGTGGATCCGATCAATGACATGGATGTGTGGGGTGTAGGTTTACAAGTATTTTTAAAGAACGAGAAATATTTCTTGATTTACATGCCAATGCATTATGAATCCATCTTAGAAGAAGTGTATTCGTACTGGTTTGAAGTTCATGAAAGCATCCAAGTCGTTGACTCGAGTACAGATGTGAACACTTTGCCGCAAATGAAGGCATGGAGGACAAACCTATACAAGTATAATGATAATGCTCATCATAATGACGAGTTTGTGTGGACGAATCATGTATGAGCAATATCGTAGCGCACCATGCGGGCGACAAGATCTTTGAAAGTAACGCGCGGGGTCCACCCTAGAAAGTCTTTAGCGCGGGATGGGTCGCCGCGTAGGTGGTGAACTTCTGTTTGGCGGAAATATTTTGGGTCAACACACACCAAGAGTTGGTTCGTATTTTGGTCATATCCTTTTTCTTCGATGCCCGTGCCTTCCCAACGTAGACGTACACCAATTTCGCCGAACGCGGCCTCAATGAACTCTTTGACGGTGTGGCTTTCTCCTGTAGCGATCACAAAATCATCGGGCGTGGGTTGTTGTAGCATGCGCCACATGGCTTCAATGTAATCCTCGGCATGACCCCAATCACGATAGGCGTACATGTTGCCCATGCTAAGGACAGGTACTTCTTTTTGATGATATACGGCAGCTACTGCACGCGTGATCTTTCGGGAGACAAAAGTCTCTCCTCTACGCTCCGATTCATGATTGAACAAGATGCCATTCACAGCATACATGCCGTACGCTTCGCGGTAGTTTTTGATGATATGATAGGCGTATAGCTTGGCAACTGCGTAAGGAGAGCGAGGCAAGAATGGTGTGTTCTCGCTTTGAGGGGGCGCACTTGCGCCGTAGAGCTCGCTTGTAGAGGCTTGATAGATGCGTACGCGGTGTGTGATTCCCATTTGTCTCACCGCTTCAAGGAGATTGAGGACCCCGAGTGCATCGGATTGTGCAGTATAGATCGGAGTGTCAAAAGATACCTTGACGTGACTTTGTGCTGCAAGGTTATAAACCTCAATGGGCAGATCCGATTGAGCGGCTACGTTAATGCCTTTGTGAAGAAGCCGAAAGATTGTTGTAATGTCTGTAACATCCCCGTAGATAAGCTCGAGGTTGGGGTGTTTCCGTGCTTCTGCGAGACGGTCGAGAGAGGTTAAGCTCGAGCTACGGCGAACCATACCAATGACGTGGTACCCTTTTGCAAGCAAGAACTCGGCGAGGTATGAACCATCTTGTCCCGCGGTTCCTGTGATGATCGCCACACGTTCATGCATTTTAACTGCTATTGGTAGGTGATCTTATATGGATTTGTATAGTATTCCTTAACGTGTAAAAATGATATAAAGCTATGTAGCTTTGCAAATATAAGCAGGTTAACCTGCTAAAGGTCTCATAACTCAGATGGCTAGAGTGGTGCGCTGTTACCATCATGGTGACGCACAAGTCCTTGGTTCGATCCCAAGTGAGACCGTTCAAATCGCGCATAATGAAATCTGGTTATCATGCTCAGCTTATAGGTTGTCTCTATACCTGATTGGCTTAAGCCAATAGCAACTGAGTCTTCTCGGTTCAAATCCGAGTGCGCGAATCATTGTTTTTGTACTATCATCGAATATCGTCGTCGAATGAAGATCAAAGAGTTTTGTGCAAAGATTCACAGTTGGATTGACCAACCATTCTTTGCAAATTTACGTGTTTTGCATTTAAGACAGATGCTTGAGTAATTCATATGGCGCAGTTTCATGGGCAATTGATGCAAGATAAGTTTGTATGGGATGTGTTCTTTAAAGGGAAAAAAGATGGTACATATCTTGACGTGGGCGCGAATGATGGTGTAGATCTATCCAATACCAAGTTCTTCGATGATATCGGATGGAAGGGCGTGTGTGTGGAGCCTATGCCAGAGGTGTATAAGAAGTTGTGCGCGAACCGTCCGAATGCGATCAATGTTTGGGGTGCTGCATTCTATAAAGAGGGGGTGGAGAAGTTCCGTGTAAATACGGGATGGACTTCGGCGCTCAGTGGTTTGGAGAACGCTTATGATCCCAAACATGTCTCACGAATCGAGAGAGAACTAAAGGAGCACGGTGGAACCACGGAAGTGATTGATGTTCCTACATTCACTTTGACATCTCTTCTGGAGAAACACAATATGACGCATATTGATTACATGTCTCTCGACGTAGAAGGAGGCGAGATTTCCGTTCTCAAAGGTATCGACTTTGACAAGATTAAGATTTTGGTCTTAACGATTGAAGATAACTACAATGACGAACACAAGTACGATGAGATCCTCCTTCCTAAGGGATACAAGAAGCACTCTCGACTCGGATGGGATATTGTGTATTACTTAGAGAGCGCCTTTGTATAGGAACGTATTTAAGACCATGTAAGCAATCATGTGTACATATATGGTCCGTCGCATTCTTATTACAGGTGGTACTGGACTCGTCGGTCATGGACTGCAATCTGTTATCGAGAAACATGCGGGTGTGTACCTTGGAGAAGAGATTGAACTGGTATGTGTCGGGAGTGCAGATGCAGATTTGCGAGATGCAGAGGCGGTGCGGAGAATGTTGAAGAAACATGCGCCGTTGGATGGGATCATTCATTGTGCCGCAAATGTGGGCGGGTTGTTCAAGAATATGCGGGAGCCTGTCTCCATGCTCGAAGACAACTTGTTGATGAACACCCATGTTCTGCGCGAAGCGCATTCTGCGGGAATCGACAACGTAGTATGCATCCTCTCTACATGCATATTCCCTGATGCCCTTGCTGCCCTAGGTGTCGAAATGACGTCCGCCATGCTACACAACGGTCCTCCACATCCCAGCAATGAAGGCTATGCATATGCAAAGCGGATGATGGAAGTCCAATGCCGTGCTTATCAACGCCAGTACGGGCGCCGCTATTTCTGTGTAGTCCCGACAAACATCTACGGACCCCACGACAACTTTGATCTTGAAAATGCACACGTGATCCCTGCACTCATTCATAAAGCATATAATGCTACGCGCGACGAGACAGAATTCATGGTCGCTGGAGATGGATCGCCTTTGCGTCAGTTTATCTATGTAGATGATCTGGCTCGTTTGATATTGAATGCATACATCACATATCCCAACGATATGCTGGCAACGCCTAAAATCTTGTGTCCTCCCAAGTCGGAAACAACGATTGGTCATGTAGCTATGTCCATTGCAGAGTACTATGGGATTGCGGATAAAGTTGTGTTTGATATTTCCAAGGCAAACGGGCAATCTCGAAAGACCGTAGTACCCACGCCGAAGGAGGGTGTGGATGACTTGGATTATATGCCGATTGAAGACGGTCTAAAGCTTGCAGTGGATTGGTTCTTTGAGAACAACCGCGATTAGCTGGGACATTTCCTTTTCGGTGTCGAAAGTATGTTGATTCCTGACCTGTTTACGAAATATAACATTCGACCGAAAGGGATCATTCACATCGGAGCACATATGTGTGAGGAGCGTGAGCTTTACAAGACTACTGCACATGTGAAGGATGAACAGATCTTGTGGATTGAAGGGAACCCTGAGGTCATTGAAGCAATGCGGGCTACGCTACGAACACCTTGTGGATGCGAAGATCCTCGTGTTCGTATCATTCAAGGCCTTGTGTCTGATCGCGAAGAGGATGTCATGTTTCATGTTACAAACAATGGTCAATCAAGCTCATTCTTGCCACTTGAAAAACACAAAGAGTATCATCCGCATGTTGTAGAAACGAAAACGCTACAGTTGTGTACGACCACGTTGCCCGCACTACTGGCGGCGCATAACATCAACGCGAGTGTTTACGACTTTTTAGCGATGGATATTCAAGGAGCAGAGTATCACGCACTCCGCGGTATGGAAGATATGCTCCATCAATTCCAGCATATCTATTTGGAAATCAATGAAGAAGAGCTGTACAAGGGTTGTGGATTATTTGATGATGTGAGGGTGTTCTTGGAAAGTCATGGTTTTTCTTTGAAAGAGAAGGTCGTAACTGAAGCCAAGTGGGGGGACGCTTACTTTACAAAGTGCGCGTGATATATTTGCTAAGAAATGTTGTATTTTGTTTTCTAACACGTAGTCTTTCCATGACTTCGGTACGCAAACCTTCTAGGATCGCTTCACCATAAACCACTTGATCGAGAGACCCAAACCGTTTTTGAAACAAGTCTTTTACATAGGGTGGGGGATTGACTTGGTTCTCCATGAGAGCTGACATCTCCAGTTCAATTTTACGCATAAATGTGATCGGGTCATCTTCTCGCATGGTCATAGGCAATGAAAGGTAGGTTTCTATACGTCGTATCAGTGCTTGATACCGCAGTGTCGTCATTGCATATTGTTGATATAGCTCGGCGGGGCGCATTTGACGGGATATGGATGTAAGTATGCCTGTAACAAGCGATAGCCCACCTACAATGTATTTAATGGCCACATTATTCGTCGAAAACAATGTAGCAGATGATATGGAAGATATGACAATGATGGGATACGTCAGGGCATTATTGACGCTCTCATAAAAGTACATGCTTCGCTCTTGCAGCCACATATTTACAAACAAACGTGTGCGCCATTTGCTAAGAAGCTCGTCCAGTTTTTCGGTACGGTCATCTGTTGTGCTTATGGAGATGTTTGAAAGCGTATCGGTATCTTGTAGCGTAGGTGTTGGGCATGTTGTAGAGGTCATGTCATTTGTATAAAAATAATAAGACTATTTACGGGTTAATTTCAACGAGCCGAGTTACTTTTTCTTTGATCGTAGATAATTGCATATCTTTGGGAATTTGGCCATCTGGAAGAAGCATCTCCCGATGCATGGCTGCATATTTGGCGTCATCATTATCAAGCTCAATAATCTTCGCAATGAGCTCGTCCATAGCTTGCTCTGAACCGTTTTCGTCGAGGTATAGGAACGCGTTGGGATTAAACCACTTTAGTGCATTTGGACATCCCCAATAGATGGGAATAGTATCACCCAAATACGCATTGTACAACTTCTCCGTGATGTAATGTGACTTGGACGTATTTTCAAAGCAGATCATGAATTTGAACTGTTGCAAGAAATCGTGGTATCCTTCATATGGTGCACGGAATCCGCAGTTGTTCATCGCCCATCCGCAGCTGTCCACTTTCTTGTACTTGCAAAGCTTTTGAAAGAAGTGGTTGCGCAGATGCGCTTTTTGGTTGGAAACAATGAATGCACAAAAGCGACGCTTGGGAAGCTGTAGATGCCGTGGGATGGAATACTTATGCCAATAATTGTTCTCATAAGAACCGATTGCAAATAGAGGATACCATACATTCTTGACATTTGGGTCAAAGTTATCAGGTTCCATCGTCAAATTGAGATCAAACTTGTTGGGAGGGTCAAAAAACGGTTCGCCAGAGTAATGCACAACCAATGTGTTCTCGTCACGTCGAATCGGCCCGCCATTCTCTGGGAAAACGCTATGGATCTGTAGAGTTTGCTTCGGGGAATGCTCAAAGATCTCTTCAAACAATCCCCGAAACCGTGCAGTTCCTTGGATGTCATTATAGAACCCATTCCAAAAACCGTAGTATTCAATTTTCATTGTCTGTGTGAATTGTGCTATGAATGTTTAAGTGCTCTTTAATCTCTTGAATGCAATGTTCCATAGAAATGCCTGTATCGGCTCCTATCACAACTAGAGTCACATTATTCTCTTGTAGAGAAGTCATGATGTGATTGGAACACGTGTCCATAGTTACCATGTACATTTTGGCGCACTTGACATTCGCATCTTGGCGCCAACGTTCACGTAAGGAAGTCTTGCAAGAGATAATGATCTTGTTATCAATGGTGTCACCAAAAGATGCGTCAATAATGAAATCGTGTACATGAACTCCCTTGCGCTTTCCACGGAGGGCGTGGATGACTCCAGCAGTATCTACGGTAGCCTGGGATAGATAGGGAATATCATTCTCTTTCAGCACATCCTCGATGCACTTTTCTAGCAGCTTGCCTTTTTGCGTGCGATATTTTTGATTGAGACTTACGCACGTTTTATATACATTATGTGCGATTTCTTCATTGATAACGTCTCTCGGAAGCATGCGACGTAGATTTGGGAGTAAGGTGGTTGCGATGGGATTGGCTCTCGCCATTTTCTGAAGAATGATACGGTCCATTAATGGTATGGATGGGCGAAAGCTTAAATAGAGTCATGGGATGGGGGCAGGAACAAATCAGGCCCAGGCGTAACGATCTTGTTCTTGAAAATATCCAAATCAGTTGAAACCAAGGTTTCCTTGACAAGTAGAGACTCTGCGATGTCGTGCAAGATACCAATATTTTGTTCAACGATGGTTGTTGCTGCAACGTAGCATTTGTCTACTAGATCTAGGACTTCATGGGAGATCTCTTGGGTCAATCCATCCATATCACCCAAATGAAGGGGACCTAGCGTAGAGAAACCGAACTCCGTAATCATCGCATAGGCCAGCTCATGAACATTGCGGAAGTCAGCAGAAGCTCCTGTAGTGGTGCGATCAGGCCCAAAGATGATCTCTTCCGCGATGCGGCCACCAAGGGATACCATGATTTGTTGCTCCATATATTGGCGGGTCACGAGGCTCAGATCAACGTGGTGCTCATCGGGCTCAAAATATGTAGCTCCACCTGCGCTTCCACGGGGAACGATAGAGATTTTGCGCAATTTGTCGTATCCCATGTCTTGGAAGGCGAGACCAAGTAGGGCATGACCAGCTTCATGGTATGCAATGAGACGTTTCTTTTCATCCGTAACCAGGAGCGTCCTTCGTTCTTCGCCCATGGTTAGTTTCTCCAAGGCTTGTTCAAAATCGTCCGCCGTGATGACGTCGCGATGACCACGTGCAGCATAAATGGCGGCTTCGTTGCATAGACTTTCAAGATCAGCGCCCGAAAATCCGACGGTGACGCGCCCGAGACTTTCGAGTGAGACATCGGATGCAAGGGGTTTTCCGCGGCAATGTACGCGTAGAATTCCTAGTCGGCCAGTGAGATCGGGGAGATCCACGGTCACGCGGCGGTCAAACCTCCCAGGGCGCAGAAGAGCTTCGTCGAGAATGTCGGGGCGATTTGTCGCAGCAATTACGATCACACCCGTGTTTCCCTTGAAGCCATCCATTGCAGTGAGAAGTTGATTGATGGTTTGGTCCCTCTCGTCATTGCCACCTGTTGGGTTGATGCTCCTCTGTTTCCCAATAGCGTCGATCTCATCGATGAAGATGATGGATGGCGACTTTTCCACGGCCTTCGCGAAGAGAGACCGAATCCTACTCGCGCCAACGCCTACGAACATCTCTATGAACTCGGCACCACTGCAAGGGAAGAAGGGGACACTGGCTTCGCCTGCCACTGCACGGGCCAAAAGCGTCTTGCCCGTACCAGGAGGGCCAACCAGGAGCACACCGCGCGGAATTTTTGCACCAACGCGAGCGTAGCGCTCTGGTGCTTTCAAAAAGTCAACAATTTCCATGAGATCTTGTTTTGCGTTCTGTGCTCCTGCGATGTCATCAAATGTAACTCCTGTGTTTTCCTCTTCCTTTAGTTCCGTAGCTGAAGTAGCCCCGAACTTGGCACCAGGGAGGTTGTTTCCGTTGAAGAATAGAGCACGTGCCAATACGATCAAAATCACAAATTCAATCATATACAGAGGCAGATTGGGGGTGATATCATCAAAGAAGTCGTAAGGCACTGATTTTTGTGCGAGGACTTCGGTCAATGGCGCTACATTTCCAGCAAACAGGACGTGCTCGCGGTCACCATCGACGGTTTCGGCGTAAAGTTCTTTCTTTACTTGCGAGATATGTACATTGGCAATTTTGTTGTCTCCCACGTCCACGAGGAAGTCGCTATAGCCTACCTCGAGGGGTGGGGCTACGCGGTTGAAGAATGAGAATGCACGACAAATGTGCGGAGCCCGCGATAGCTGCGGAGCTCGCGATAGCTGCGGAGCCCGCGATAGCTGCGGAGCTCGCGATAGCTGCGGAGCTCGCGATAGCTGCGGAGCTCGCGATAGCTGCGGAGCTCGCGATAGCTGTGGAGCACGCGAAGTAGTATATATGCGCATATTACTGGTAAAAATGATAGTTGACGGTCTTAAATAAGAATTTATTTGCGAAAGTCATGTTTTACACGATCTTTATAGATGTTGGTATACATACTCTTTGTAATACCTAGTTTGCGTTCGTGCAATTCAGAAAACATCCGATCTACAAATACTCTAAATGGTTCGTTCGTGCTTGAAAATTGTTTCAAGGGTACAGGAATTTTATCCGAGTGAAAGTGGAGCCTAACGTCATTCCGATTAATGATATCTTTTTTGTCAAACAAACTGCTGGCAATTCCATCATACATATGAAGTGCTTTTTTCACGGTCATGGGCGAAGTCCTTGGAGGCGATGCGGGCCTAGGAGCTGGTGCGGGTCTAGGAGCTGGTGCGGGCCTCGGGGCCGAAGAGGGTTTAGAACGTGACTTAGATTTCGATTTAGACTTACTTTTTGTGTCAATATCCATGGGAGATCCATGATATGATTTCGACTTACTTTTCGTGTCAATATCCATCGGGGAAGGGGACATTCCTGCGTGGTTACTATATTGTGACATATTTCTGCCATGAGGCCGTATAATGGAACACTTATTATTACTTGCAGTGCGTATCATCCTATCCAATATGCGTATGTCATCTATGCGAAGAACTTCTTCAAGTTTGGTGTGAAGATCGAAACACGCATCTTTCAATTCAGGATATTGCTTACCATACGATTGGATGTAAATCACATCATTTTCGGAGCTGTACTTAATCGCTTTATGACATTCATTATTACACTGGAAAAACTCAAAGAATGTACGCAAGCCTAGCTTCATTAAAACGACACTTGCAAATTGTGAATACGCATCACCTTCTATACCGTTGCGAACGATTGCGCCCACGTGATCTTGGCGGTGTGCGTATATGAGATCTTGGATGTACTTCTTTTGATGAGTGGTCATGGCATTTGGTGGTATGACTTCGTTCAAAGCGTGCTTTATCTGTCGATCCAATAGTTCCGCTGAATTGCGTTTTTTGAAATCTTTGGATGCGGTATCCAACACGTCTTGTACTTTAGACCATAAGAACTGTAACAATACGCTCTTTATATAATGAACGTTTGATACGGGATCTTGAAGACGTGGTACAACATGCATAGATGGAGTACCAAAACGTACCTTTTTACGGATGCGCTTTGTTTGTATAGGCGTAGGAGACTTTGACTTCACATTCGTCTTCTCGGGTGTGGATGGAGCCGATTGCATGCACGTGCTACAATTTAAGGCGATTATTCGCGGCGGCAGCCGCTTGAGCCATCTTGTCAACTTGATCGTTGAAACGGCTTGCCCAGTCATCACGCCCTGTATGCGCTTCGACGTGGACCCAGCGAATGCGGCGGCTTTGTGTGAGTTTATCGAGTTCTTGCACAAGATCCAAGTTCGCTACATCTTCACCTGTAGCACGTTTCCATCCACGCTTTTTCCATCCTTCCATCCACTCCGTAACGGTCTTTTTAAGAAGCATGCTATCTGTATACAGATGTAGTGTCTTGGATCGGGAAGGATCCATGGTGTCGGCAACTTTGAGAGCCATGATACAAGCAGTGTATTCGGCACGATTGTTGGTTTGTGGCTCCCCGTCCAAAGGATGCGCCATATTCCACGACGGATGATTGGGGAACACCACGGCATATCCCGCACGGGCGCGTTTTGTACCATTTCCAATAGCACTCCCGTCTGTGAAGGCAATAAGCGCATCAGGATCTTTGCTTACATCATCGTCGGGCTTCATCTTTGGAGCAATGTCTACGTCGATTCCAAGTTTGGTGAGGATTGGCGCAGCACCTTGCTTGACAAACGCTTCTGCTTCGGAACGTGTCGCAAACTTCTTGTATTTTGCGTTCACAACACCATCCACCATCTTCTTGCAATCATCCCAAGATGTGTAGATCCCTTTTACTTTTCCAATCGCAACGGCATAGTACCATGTCTTCGTTTTCGGCGGCATGATCACTGACAATCATTGATATAATTCGAATGTCATATTTTACGCCACATGATACTTGGTGCCTGCAATATTCTTGATGATGAGCCCAATGCTTGTAGATGCAATGATACCGATCATGCCGATGAGACCAAACTCCGTGCCGCCGATAAGGCTTTTACTATCGATATGTCCGTGTATAGCTACATTTTTACACACACCCATGATGAACAAAACGGCAAGGATAAGCATTGCGCTAATCCATATGTTGGCAATGTCGTGTAGTACAAAATGGTAGATCAAAATAGGAATTGACCCGAACGCTAAAAACCCTATCAAAGTTGATATCCCAGCAGCATATGGATTGGTTAAATCTGTAGCGGCTTGAGTTTGTAGCGTTTCGCGGATTTCGTTGTCAGATTTGCGACCAGTGTAGCTTGATAGAGAGAGTGACACACCGTCTGATAAGAGTTTGAGGATGAGAATGATCAATATGTATTGGTGAGGAAACGCGGCGGACTTGAGCATGGCGAGGAAAGAGAACGAGCTCAGTGTGCCATCCACACCGCCAATAATAACATCTTGAATGTAGCGCATCATGTATGCGAAATAATCTACATGATATGTAGATATAATGTCCAATCCTACTGCATTGAAGCAGTTGACGGAAGATTTTATGGAGATTGATACGGAGTTGAAGACAAAGAAACGCACGGCAACGAAAAAACCAGTGAGCGAAGATGCCACTCCTGAAACACGTAACGAGCTTTCTGAAATCCTGTCAAAGATCCGTTTCAGCAAGCCCACGGAGAGTGTGACACCAAGTGCGAGCGGGTCGAAGACTGGATCTAGAACGCCAACAGAGATTCGGGAAGCCAATCATTTGCTATCACGAATTCAGCGACAGACCGAGCGTGTTAGCAACAACGTTCTTCTATACGTCAAGTATCTATCGTCGCCACTGCGTTTGTACCTGAAGACCATGTTGGCTCTGATGACCCCAGAAGATCGCTTAGCACATGCGGCGTCCATTAAAGTAGCCGATCGCGTCAAAGAAGATCTGGTGTCAGATTGGAACAACAAAGACTCTTTTGGATTGAAAATGCTTGTCAAGATGTATCGCATGTACACAAACGTGGTGCCCATGTTCCGTGATCATGAGGACTTTTTGCGTTATCTGAAACCTCATTACGCCAAAGACGCGACTTCACGTGAACACATCACATATTACCTATTCAATTATGTTATGAATCCTGGATTTGCGACCCACCCGAATGGTCGCGTTTCACTGGAGCATGACTTGCACGCCTACATTGATCAGTTCCTTGAAGACGAACGCGAAGAAATTGCAGCTGTAGGATTTGATATCAAAGACTTTAGGGACCAGTTGCGCAATAAGCTAGTATTTGAACTAAACTTGTACATGACGGTTGCGTTCAAAAAAGCAGTGCATTTCAAGCACAAGCCATCACCCAACGCGGCGCTAAAAGAGGAGAAGCTACATCCCGAAGAGCTATTGACTGCTTTGTATCAAAAATTCAGTTCTGCACCGATTGCAGCTATTTTTGCGGACCAAATGATGAACTGGATGATGACCGACGAGGACATGAGTGCACCTGCGCGCGGTTATAATGGAGGCGCCAAGAAGAAATATAAGAAGACCAAGCGTTCTAAGAAGTAAAGCACCATGGGTTTTTCTGTCATGGTGGCATGTACTGCGGATGGAGGTATTGGAAGAGATGGCAACATTCCTTGGTATTGTTCCAAAGACTTGAAGTACTTTCAAAAGATCACCACCGAGTGTGAAGATGGTAAACAGAATGCGGTCATTATGGGGCGTAAGACATGGGAATCTTTGCCAAAGAAACCGTTGAAAAACCGAAAGAACATTGTGTTAAGCCGTTCGGGAGCGATGGATGGTACCGTGTCATCGTTAGAAGACGCTCTCAAGATGGCTCAAAATGATGCGGAAATTGATCGTATATTTGTCATTGGAGGGGGTGAGGTCTATCGCGAGGCGATTATGCACCCTGACTGTGAACGTGTATATATGACGGTCATGGAAGTAGAGCTGAATCGTCCTTGCGACACTTTTTTCCCAATTGCCGACATGTTGCGTTCGTTTGAAAAAGAGCCACATGCAGTGCTTTCGGAAGTACCTTGCACTTTTCAAGAGTTTTTGCGGATAGGTGCGCACCACACGACGTCAACGTAAGTATCTTGAAATGGTGCAAGTTCACCAATCGAGCTAATATACCATGTAGATTGGTCTTGAGGAACGAATATAAGCTGACCAGGTACGAGTTCCACCTTATTTGTTTTTGTCATAATGAAACCACCTGTAGCATTCTCTCTTGCAACGCACAATATAGCAACGGGTTTTTGAATACATAGGCCTGGGTCTGTTGGTTCAAATGGAACCATGCGATGGATATGCATCTCTACGTCCATACCAAGGAGACTGCGAGTTTTATTGAGTGTAGTAGATACGTCGCTAGGCACGGGACCGATATCTACAGGAAGCACACGAGTTCGGGGCGTAAGGAATCGATGAAAAATGGGCCGCAATGTATGTACATTGACTCTTGATAATACGTTGTGTGTTTGCATCTACGTGAAGTACTATTATGAACTATAATTCTTTTTTGTCTTTATCCTCCTTTGCAGCCCAATAGTCTTGGCCCAAGCGCCAACAAACACTGAACATGGTGCCTTGAATTGCATTCGTTAGCAAGCGAGTTTTGAGTCCTCTTCCAAGTAGACCTTTGAATCCATCTTGGGCTAGAATGTTATGCACAACTTGGGCGTAGGTTGCGTTTTCCTTGGATGCTTGACGTGCCGTTTTTATTACACGGAAACTATTGGACACGGAATCACTGATGATAGAAGCACAAAACCCGATCGCCGCGCTACGCGATAGCTTTGCTGCAACGGACTCTTTGTATTCAGGGATGATCTTTGATAAATAGTTATAGGTTGTGTACCAAGGATAATGACCTGCAAGGGTCGCCGTCGCACTGGCAACAGATCCATAATACAAAACGCCGAATCCGTGCGTTCGTACTTTGGTAGCGATGGTTTGCCATCCTTGGCCATTGACCTGAAGCATGGTCTTGCATGTGTCTATAGGCATTAAGAAGATACGAAACAACGCTGCGTTGATGGATGCTACTAGTGTCTTGATAAATATGGGAAGGTCACGTGTGCGATCGTGTGAATTGAGTAACGATAGAGTGCCAGTGTTTGCGGCAGTATCTCCAAAACGACTCAAAGGGCCTTGTAAGAGAGCCATGGAATAGCCTGCGTAAAACCTGCGGATGCCACCTTCGCGATATAGGCGGGCCATCGCTTCTGTCATGGTAGTGCCATGGGTGTACTGATAGTTCATGGTCGTGCGTAGCCACATGAGGGATGATACCTGTGCAAACATAGCGACCATGCCTGGAACACCGCCACCGAGAGCATCGCGAACAACTTTTTGGATGGGAGTATGCGTGTTTTCCATTATACTGTGACGCTAATTTTTTTATAACTTGGGTGTAATGGAGCGCGATATTACAAGATTGATAAACAAGTACAACAAAGAGGACCTTGTACAAATTTACAAACAGCTGGGATTGCAAGAGTGTACTAAGAAAACCAAAGCCGAACTTGCACGGGAGATACTGAAACGATATCATGCAAAAGGTGGGGCGCAGCCGAACATATTTCTCAAAGGCGTACCCATCAAGTTAAATGTTCGGCCGCATACAAAAAAGATTGCTGCGGCTGCGCTAGCAACGGCAGTGGATATGTCCAAAGATACAATGGCATCCACGTTGTCAAAAAATATTGTTAGTGCCAAGAATGGTTTACATCTAACCAGTGCAATTGCCGCCGCATCTGATGTCATGTCCAAGATACGCGAAAACGTCCGCTCTGATGAACGCAAACGAAAGAAACCATGAGCGCCTTTAAGAAATGGGTGAAAATTCTCGTTCTTCACGGGATATTGATGCTGTATTTTGACCACGCGCGTACGTTCTATTTTTAATGAAATCAATAACGTGTAGATATTCTTCAAAGGCATCTTTCAGCACCCCAAGATATACATGTTGCACAGGGTGTCTGTATGACTTGTATTGTTTCTCTCCCAGATTCCAAGGTATGGGTATCAAATTATCCCATGGCATGTTAATCACGGATGTTGTGTACTGATTAAGAAAAGCCTTAGAGATATATCGTTTTCGGTATGCAACATACAAGATATAGGCACGTACAATGTATGTTTCTATATGTTTGTATATTTTTGGTGTGACGGTATCAATTGCAAAAATATTTTTGATCAATACGTTCTTATCAAACGTTTTGGCCATTCGGCTCTTTTTCACAAGCTCAATGAAAATATCTGCGACCCCAAGATCCCCATCATCTTCGTTCCAATCCCAAAACGTTTTGTATGCTATGGGTGCGTATTTCAAAAACTCATTAAGTGCCCATGTGGGATCTAACCCGTCTTTCAAAAGTTTTTTTAAGTACGTTAGTGTATCTGCAGGACATTGACCATTAACTGTTCGTTTAGGGTTTCGACAATACTTATCCCTATGTTCTTTTAACGGAATTAAAAGAGAAATCCGTGGTTTGCACAAAAACTGCAAATGTGCCGTCCATTCTTTATCTGGAAAGTCTACTGGATGTGCAGTCCGACCAGACTTGTTCAATAAACGTTGCGTCGGCACAGGGAGGAATGATGTAACTCGTTTTATAACATCTTCGGGAAGCTTATCCATTCTGTATATATGTTAGAAAAAAGAAACAGTAATCTATTCTGATAACTTTAATCGTCGGTTTTGGATCATTCCAGGAACTACGCCACCGAGTGCATCCTTGAGTGCGTATTGAATCGGCGTCTAGCGGATCTTTTTTGTATGATTTTTGTAGCGACTGTTGATGGCCAGGGTGAACAAACAATTATTGAAAGAAGCACAAGACGAAATTTATCAAAGTCTTGATTTCATAAACATTCGTATTCCTTCGGCAGATCGAACTTTGAAGGGATTAGCCAAGTACAAAGACGACCCGATTGTGGCATCTGCAATTACAAACCTTGAGTATTTGAATGATTTGCAAAGGGTTAAAGATTTAGAAGTGTTCAAACCTTACTTGCACGAGTTATACACTAAAAAATGTAGCGACGAACTTAGAAATGTAATTCAAAAAATATTGAATAGCAACGGTGCTGGAGTACATTCTGTCAAACAATTTCTTGACAAAGCTGCCAAGCTTGGATTCATGTGTGGAAATGTACAAAACAATATAACTAAAAAGAAACGAGCGATTGCACGTCCACAAAAGAAAGCGGTTACAAGTGAAACTGATTATGATATTGTTGAAGATGGGAAGCTAAATATTACTTTAGATACTGCATGGGATCCATGGCAGCTACAGGTGATCAAAGGAAATGATTATCAACAGTTCGTCCGTGAATATGTCAAAAGACATAATTTAGACTTCGTAAATACAGACCCTTTACCAAATCGTTATTTATGTTTGATTGCGCCCAAAAAAGAATATGGTACCGAGATAGAAGCATTCGAAAGAAAATATGGCTCGTTGCTAGTACCATGCCGCATCATCGTGACTACTAAAGTTTATGATGAAGAAACGGGCTCTTTCAAAGATGAAGCGCCAAATTATGCGATTGCTATACATTGGGATTTGAAAAAGTTTTACAAAGATGAAATCGCAAACGACGAGGATCTTCGTGCAGATATAGAAGACTATATCAACAATGGAAGATACGAAATGGACAAACAAATTGGCTTTATAGCGTATGACTTTACTCGAAAGCCCAAAGGTGTGTTGAATGAAATCAAAAAAACTTTGATTGATCCTGTCGAAAATGATCAAGATCGCAAATGTCACCCCCCTAACAACAGCCTTGTTATGCTACCCAAGCCACAGTATTTAATGCAAAATGTCCAATTACTAAAGTCATATATTATTGCTGACACACATCATGATTTTGGACTGACAACATTTCAACGTATGTACATTGATGAAGTATTGATGGATGGCGAGTTTAAAACAGTATTAGAAAAATACGAAAAGGCAGAGAGTGCAGATGGTCCATTCATCTCAACTGTGCTTCGACGCTACTTGTCATCCGATACGCCAGTTTTAAACAATCCACAAACCTACGAAGACTATGGTCGAAGGGTGACACAAGAGATGATAAACTCATTTCAAATAAGATCCATCGAAACAAATCAAGAAATTCTCGATCAAATTGCTAAACATCTGAATGCAGGCATTTTTGTCAATAGAGGGGGATCTCAAAATATTTTTGATCCATCTCAGCAAAGAATATGTGCAGCAACGCGACTTGAAGGCACTATGACAGGTAAGCTTGTTGAGAGCAATGATACTGGATACGGATTTAGTAAAGATGAGTTAATGTATTTCGACCAAGTATTTGTTAACGATGGAAACATTTACTTCCAAAAAGGTGACTTCATCAGTAAACTGCCATATTCAACAACATGTGTGCCGAACAAAAGTATACCACATCCTATTGTTCCACTCGAAAAAGGTGTGAGGAAAAATCAAAAACATTGGCTTGTTGATTGTTTATGTAAGTTACCAAGCATGGACGATTATGAGATTGCAAAAGCATTCTATGATGTTAAGAGGGTAGCAGATGGATTAGTTATTAAAGCAACTTTACATCACAATGGAGTCATGTTGTCTCATGATAAAATGGCGGTATTGGGGGCTAGACTTTATGGTTGTCCTGTCATTTTGGAACGTGGTGGAGTTGTAAGGATATACCCGCATGGCTCAAAACATAGTATTGACTTAAATAATCATGAAGAAGATCGTTTACAAATCAACAATGATCCTATAACACCTAATCAAACCATGTCGGAATATGGAAGACACACATTGACATCATCCGCGGCAGAAAATGCACAAAGTGGTATCATCGAAGCTAAAATACGTACAAAGCGCAAGCGTGATGAAGACAACAATCAAGTTGAACAAGTTATACCTCGCAGACCCCGCATTCGCATGAGGGCGCCTGAACCTCCTGAAAACCGTGCTGAACTTGATAAGCAAGCGAGATCAAACTATATACAAGAGAAATCAAAAAAAATAAAAGAAGAGGAAGAAGCCATTAAACGTCATAAAGAAGAATTATTCGCGTTATCATTATATTATGGGATTACTGATAATAAAGGTGAAGACATGACAGGTGGCGGGCCGTTGTTGACCATCAACAATCCTTCCGATGATTTGATGGGATGCTTAATGGAAATATTAGTACTTCGTACATCATCCCAATCGAATACTTCTAAGCGAGACTTTGTAGCAGAAGTTTTTGAGAAATTTGCAAAGTCTGACATTGAAACAGATTATGTAGATGGAGCAACCGCAAAAAAGATTGAAGCCAGTATTGTTGAATCATTGCGAATGGCATACGCTAAGCGGTTTGGTATCGTGACTCCTGCAGATCATGCATATCGAGTGTTTATGGATCCGCACTTGTCTAATGGATATACAATGGACTACCCATATTATAACAAGTTGATGAAGATTGCAAACCGCGCCACACCTGTGCAAAATATATCATCTGTTACGCAAAATAAGCGCAAAACCGTCAAATCGGCTCCTGTTGTCAATGCTGCCCGTATAATGGTTCCATCAAAACCAAAATCGGCCAACGACGCTACAACACGTAACAAAAAAAGTACAAAAGCCGCAGATGTTCAAATAACTGTTAACAAACCAGTGACACGACAATCAGGTATATATGCAGCAATAAACCCGACCGCGATAGGCATGGCAAGATGAATATAAGAGATTGAAAAATGTATCATATATCACAATAATGATGAAACACGCTCTTGTATCAAGACGGATCATGTGCAATCGTGTTCCACGGTATAGTTTACGTGTGCGTGCTGTGTCCCTTGCGACACAAGAGTTCTTGGATGCGACCTATCTGGTTGGCAAGAGTATAATGCTATTTGTGGGATTCTATTGTGGGTTGCAATGGCTTCACTATAGACAGATGATAGATGAGAAAGATGATGACAAGAAGTAATTATTTGGGCGCTACAAGAGCATACAACATTGCGCATGAAACGCCAATGACTCCACCTGCAACAACTTGGAGTTCCGTATGACACTTCTTTTTTATACGCGACAGTGCTACAAGGTATATCTGTACCATCGCATAGATGCCCCAAACCGCGACGATAGATTGTGAGCGCACTCCATGGATGAAGATGCTCACCATCAAGAAGCATATCAGCGCTACATGCCCCGATGGCATCCCTGGCTGTCCTGAGACATCGCCATCGCTATTCCAGCAATTGCAATTCATTGCTCCCTGAGGGCGTGCAAGTTGAAGGAAAGACGAAAGCCACGGACGTGACACAAGTTTGAACAACTCGATAAGGGTGCATAACATGACCGCAAGTATAAAGAGCCATCTGAAATATGGATCCTTCACTTGAATGAGAACAAATGCAAGGTATATCAGAGGAATCAATGATAAAAAATCGTATATAGTCACTGTACCCATACATCTTGTGTGTATAAGAAAATCATGACTACTGGTAGGGTATCTAATGGGATGTGTTGGAATAAAGAAAACAGAAGACGAGGCCGTAGGTGAATGGAAAGGAAATGGGGGTGCTTTATTTGCAAAATGGATAGCATGCATGGGGTTGATGCAAAGAGAGATTGATGAAAATCGCTTTGCAGAATGTCCATGCTTGCTCCTCACCGTGCAACAACGTAGCCCTGCAAATCTCTTGGAAACGATGGTACATATTATTCAGCAAGTATCTCAGAACAAGTTGGCAGAACTACGAGCGTACTTGGCATCCAAAGGATTGACGGGCGAAGCTACGAGCGCGCAAAATGATAGCAGTTTTTTCAAAAAGAACGCAGGAGCTACAGTTTCAAGCTACGACAAGAATGCCGAATTTAGGGCAAGGCTTCGAGCTTTAAAACGGTGGCTGCAAGAAAATCGTGGCCAAGAACATTTTGACATTGGATTAAGAGCGCTACCGTTAGTAGGCGATGCCGCGAATGGATGGTTTGAAATGAACGGACCTATTTACATCTTTATGCAAAATTGGGAAAAAGATATTGTAGCACGTATTGTGTTCCCAAGTTTGACAAAGGAAGGCGCGCCTTTTTTGAACTATGACAACTTAGCAAAGTCCCATCGTTGGATCGATCGTCTTATCAATAGTGTATTGTACACAAGCGGTGCCAATTGTAATGCTTCCTGTAACAATGGTCCTATTTCATACACACGCTACAAGTACAACTGGCGCAAGGCACGTTGTATGCGAAAGAAGTTTTACATGCCATGCGGAAACGCAGCACGTCCCAAGAAAGTCAAGGGAGACACGAAACTATGGAACTCTGCGGTGTACGAAGTGAACTTGAACTACCCTGCAATTGCATCGTACTTTCGGAATGCTCGGATCAAGCAACCTGTCTATAGCATCTTGCCTTCGGATTGGGACATGTATGCGGGACCAAGGTACATATTGATGTCTGAAAATCGAAAATGGTTTATGATGCTACAAGGCAACACATTCGGTGTGTATGAGAACAAAAAGAATCAGGATCTCGTTGCATTTAGTCGTGGTCAGGTGAAGAAATTCGGAGGTGTCTATAAGTACGGGATCAAATTCAAAGGTACTGGCATTCGGGTTGCACTCGAAACAGGCGTTTTGACCATTTATGGCATACCCGCTTCAGGGAGGAGTGCGGATGACAATGAGATCTTATGGAGTATGGAATTGGCCAAAGAGGGCGTGCAACCCATGGCATTGTATTTGCAAGACAATGGCAAGCTTTCTTTGTTTGATGGTGACAATAAAAACGTATTAGATGCACCCGCATTGGATGCAGTATTGGATCGAAAAGAGAAGGAGGTTGTGTTTGGAGCTTATGACGCGGGCGATGAGTACAAGAAACGGTTGATGCAGTTGCTAGATTGGCTGCGTGTGCGCGGACTGATACAAGAATACATCCCAGCGACAGTGGCCCAGTATGTGTCTCAAAATTTGGAATTCGACGAACTTGCGCCTGATGCGCCCTTCGATGCATCCGTGGATTATCGTAGGCGGTTGTTAGCATTGTTTGAATTATTGCATAAAACATTCCCAAATATGATTTTGCCGAGTGTTGAAGAAGTCAACGCAGTGCTTTCGGCGACGCTGCCTGACACCGAAGTATCGGTAGGCAGAGTGCACTATGACTCGGACAAAGTGTTGGCAGAGCGCATTGCAAAACTTGGTGTTTTGTGAAACGATGTTGTCGCTTGAGCTAGGCTTTCTACATTGGTAGCTCCAAATACACTATCGACACGTGGAATTGTTTTTGAAAAAGTCCCGTCATTGCTTATGGGACGGCGATGATCATTTGAGGAACGACGGGCGAGTGGATGCACGCGCTGCTTGTCACTTTCGCGTTTCTTCATGAGCGAAAGGTCAGGTGCGGGTGTATGCATTTGTAAATAGATCACAGTAAAAAGTAGTAGTAGATGTTGTATGTAGCGTGCTTGCTTTTGCTTATATCGCCTTTTTATGCCATTACTTTGTTGACGAGTGCACCAATTGTAGTGCCGTACTGGGTTATCTATTGGTGGCGTCAGTGGCAAAGAAATTATAGAACATCGCAAAGCTCGGTTACCCGCTTTACTTTGAGGCACTTTGTAAAGCTATGGCAGGGTAAGTGTAGCTATATTACAAAATCCTAACACATAAATATGCCATTTTTGGGGATTCCTGACGCGCAATCCTAAACCCCTGAAAATGGCAATTTATCTATTATAAATATAAACGGGATGCGTCGTACACAGTGGCTAAAACTTGTTCACGATGTGGATGAATACTACTTGGTTGATTGTAAAAAAGCAAGCAGTAGCCCGACTCGTCGTGGTGGAAGCGGAAAGAGCTACAAGAAGTGCGTCAAGAAAACAATGATGAAAACAATAAACAAACTGCGCAAAGTTTTCTCATTCGTTAGCGAAAAAGGTACGACGACTAAGTCGATGACGCTTGTACCCGTTGAGCATCAAACCCCTGTGTTTGATTTGCCAGAGGCATTATGGACCAATGTGATATCAAATATTCCTGCTACCAAGGACAATATGGAAACATTGAAGACGCTTGCGGGTACGTGCTCATTCTTTCATACACTAGCTTCGTCCTCGATCGAGAAATATAACAAAGAAATATTTATGGTACATTTACGTGATTTGTTTGAATTTGTGGGTCGTGACGCTACCTTTTCGATTCGCTTTATAGGTAGCGACCATAAAGAACACACCATTTACATCAACAAAGAATCAAAACTTAATGACGAGGAGTTGGATCGTTTGATTCGTGAAAGATCTGGCTCAAACGGGTCATACTCTGCCGATACAGAGGACGACGCCAGTGAATCTTTCATTGAGATTGGATATAATGGGGAAACAGCCTTATTTCACGGCCTCATCTTCGGCGATTTTGACTTCCAAAATCAGGCCGTAGAACACGTTGCCTCTATTATCGGGACCCCTCAAAAGGTGATGATATCATCCATGCACAATAACAACTTGCATCCACTATCGAGCATTCCAAAAGGGGAATTGAAGATGACCAAAAAACAAGGGAAACAATACGACGATTATGTGCATGATTACGCACAATATCAACGTTCTTCGGCCAAACTCAAAACGCTGAACTGGAATTCTCCCTTGTATGAAGCAACTCAAAACAATGTTCGTTTCCATAGCCAGAAAATGAACAAGAATCCTATCGTGAAGCAATTACCGACACTGCGCGAGGAGGCATGGGCGGCGCGCGTTGCAAAAAAATAACACGATATATAGACAACATGGGCTACATGAATTCAGATGAATGCGGCCATTTTCATTTTAACGCATGATATAAGCACCAAAAACATTATCTATATAAGAGGAACATGCAAGGTATGACATGGCAACAGGTGCTTGATGCGCCTTGTTTTTTATTGAACTTGGATCGATCTCCTGACAGATTGAAAACAGCAACGGAAAATATCCATGCAGCTGGTTTTTCTCGTGTGGAACGAATCCGTGGATACGATAAAGATCGTGATGACTTAGAGACCGCATGGCAATTGCATGGCGATCCAAACAAAAGAGACAAAGATGGTTTCTTGACCAACAAAGGAAAACAAGCATGTGCTCTAGGACATTATTACATATGGCAAAAAATCATCGATTTGAATATACCATATGCAATAGTGTTTGAAGATGATGTGTTTTTCCATAAAGATTGGAATAAACTAGCGCCAGAATATTGGGGCTATACACCGCGCGACTTTGATATCATGTACTTTGGAAGTAGCTTCGATGTTCGCGTGACGTGGCCCGTGCTTCGCGCTCCCGTGTATTGTACACACGCATATTTCATCACCTTGGCAGGTGCGCGCAAGCTCTACGATACGTGCCTTCGCGATCCTTTGGGGACGTGGACCATCGACTGTCAATTACGCGAATACATGGATGGAAAACGCGGAACACGCCCGCCATTTCAGTGGTATCTATGGAATGGCCTTTTGCACTTGGACCCAAATGCAATGAGATCACCAAAATGGCAAGAACGTCTGAAAAACTCTGGACTAGTGTTCCAAGACGAAGGATACGGGTCGTTTGTAAATGAAACGCCTTTTTGAGATCCTCTCAATAGGCATGACGGAATTCATCCATGAGTTCTTGCTTCGTATGCAAGTCCCCTTTGGTGATGATGATTAGACGCATGTACTTCTCCAGTGCCATCTTTGTCCCGTATGCGCAAATGATGCGCTTATATGTTTGGATGCGATCGACGGTCGTTGACAGTGCAATCATCTCTTTGGGTACGGGCCGATGAATGTAAGCGTTCCATTCCGCTTGCATCTGAGCGACGAACACTGAAGCGAACATCATCTTAGAATCCATCTTCTTTACAAACACACTTTTGTTTGTCTTTATACGATCAATTTTTGTGTGCATGACAGTTTTGAACGTACTTTTTCATTCTGTGATGCTTATATAGACACATACAAATGGGTTGGTGGTCGCGTACAAAACCTAGCGCGACCGTGTCAAGAACCATCCATGGCGTTCAATGTCCCGTATCTATGCGTAACCAATTGTATCTTAAACATTTTCAATTATATCGCGCGATTGGTCATGGAAGTTCATCTACCATTTTTGAAGCGGTTCACAAAGCATCGTCGACACAATGTGTGATAAAAATTTGTATGAAAACGCGTTTGCGGCCATCTGACGAGCGCCGTCTTCGCAGAGAAATAAACATTCATTCAACACTCATCCATCCCCATATTTTGTCATTCTATGCATGTTTTGAAGATGACAATGCTTTCTACATCGTACTTGAGATGGCGTCCAAAGGGGACCTACTCACACATATACGCCGTGAGCACAATGGATATATGACCATTGACAACTATAAGCATTTCGTATTGTTTCCCGTTTTAGATGCTGTAAATTATTTGCAAAGGCGTCATGTCTTGCACAGAGATATAAAACCTGAAAACATTCTTGTATGTGACCAAACTATCAAGCTATGCGACTTTGGATTTGCAATCAACCAGCAAGAAGAACGTGCGCAATCGATCGTAGGCACATTGGAATACATGGCACCCGAGTTGATCCTCGGCAATAAAGATGCGTTTGGTGAAAAGATAGATACTTGGGCTATTGGAGTGTTGACGTACGAGTGCATTGCAGGTGTGTCTCCGTTTTTTCATCCCACGGATCGTGAAGTTGCCAACGCAATCGTTGAATGCAAATATGAAATTCCTTCCAACTTTCCTGAAGAATTGGTAGACTTCTTGAACCATATTTTCAAATTAAAACCAGATGACCGCGCTACTATTGCAACATTGATGCGTCATCGTTTCTTATGCATGAACTTGGGAACGCGCGAGCGACGTTCCAAGAGTATATGAATTATTCGAATGCCATACCCTCGCTAGAGTGCTTCAAACGTTGATTGGATATGCGACGGTGTACATTGCTTGCTTCATGAAGCATTATTTTTTCGAAATCATGAACCATCATACTTTCGAAGCGCTTGCGATGTACTTTGTCGAAACGATACAAGACCCACACAGACGGGTCTGGTTGAAGTCCGATTATTTTTTCAATGTCATTGCGGAGTGCTTGTATGATCGCCATTGGATTATCTACAGGTGTATGTAAATATATATTGATATCTTGAATCAAGCGTTGATACTCGCGTACTACTAAACAATGCAATTGCGACTTTTCAGCTGCACCAATATGTTTGGTAACACCCGTCAATATCGTGGATGTCAGTGCTAATGCGCCTCCTGCAGTTTTCCAAGGTCCTGTGGACGTTGTAAAAAGAGATACGCTAAGAACACTGCCAATGATTATGTTGGGTACCACAAGTGCATTATTTATCAGATGGTTTATACATGCGCTTCGAGAGTGTACATACAGGCCGTACAGGCACTGTTTCTTTATTTCTACTAGAGCTTGTTGTTCTTCGTTTGTCCATTGCATGCGTTAATGTTGTGTCTGGCTACAAATAAGTAGATAAAGATAACCTTCTATGAGATATCACTAGCATGGAGAAGTTATTCTATGAAGAAACGCAGTGGACGGCGAATTTTTCCGCGCATCCACCCGCGGATCGTGCGGCGTTGGAATGTATCATCATTGAGCCGCGGTGTCACGCGAATCTCGGCGGCGTGTTACGCAACATCTCTTGTATGCTGCCAAATGCCGCTATTACCGTGTATCATTCTCAGCACAACGCGGCATATATTCAAGACATCTTGTCAAGAAATGCGGCCGAGCTTGACGCAGCGAACCGCGAGCTTGACGCAGCGAACCGCGAGCTAGACGCAGCGAATGGCGGGATAAAGCTCCAATGTTTCACGGAAAGCAACATCACACGTCGTCAATATTGTGATATCTTGTGTGATCCGCAATTTTGGGACAATGTAAAGAGCCCAAAGGCCTTGATCTTTCAAACAGATGCAGGCATACGTAAAAATAATGTGTTGCGATTCATGGAATATGACTACGTTGGCGCACCATGGTCGTGGCCCATTTATGGGGATAATCATCTCCAAATCGGAAACGGCGGATTTTCTTTGCGTACACCACAAGTCATGAAAGACATATGCGCAAACTTTGCAAGAGACCCTAATTATTTTGATCGTGAGCTGGGTGAGCCCGAAGACATCTTCTATGCACGGCATCTCATTCATATGAACCACGTGAACTTACCAACGGTGGAAGAAGCATCTGCTTTCGCTGTGGAGTACAACACACACCCAGATCCTTTTGGGTTCCATCAAGCTTATGGGCTGAACCATCCACCTGCTCTGATCGAGCATTGGATGCGTAATACGGATTTGAATGAAGCAAAAGATACCAGACTTAAAGTGACTGACGCATGGGTGCAGTCGGATGGTGGTCGCCAATACTCAACGCCCGAGTTGATGCAATGGGCGTCGCTGGGTGTTGGTCCCATTGGATTCCGTATGCCAGCGGACACGCTTGTGACTGCGATGCCGTTCGACATTCATATTGGATATAGGAAATGGCTGCACGTGCGGTTCAGTAACCAAAAAGAATTGAGAGTACCGTTGTATCAAAACAGATGTAAAACGGACATCATGGTTGCGGTATAGTACATTAAAAGCATGAAACGCGCTACCATTTGGGTCTTATTGATGAATCCGCTTTCCCACACTTTGATGAGACTTCCAAACAAGTAATACAATGCGACGAGGACTAAAGGAATGATCACAGGAATGAATCGAGTCATGGTCATGAGCGAGTATCCAAGGCCAGCAAAGATATCATAAAATCGATAATGGATGGTAAATTGACGGAAGAAAAAGGTGCCGATAAAAAATACAGCCAGTGTGGCGTATCCAAGGTATTGAAGAATCATGTTCGTATTGTTCGATGGTACAACATCATCTGTCTTTTTTGCTTTTGCTGCTTTTTTGGCCTCAAGGTACGCTACAAGCTTGCTAGAAAACATCAAGACGTACCCCGCAGTTATGACGATCATACCCATCACCATATAAATTGTCCGCCCTTCTTTGAAAGCATTCCATACATACGTAAGGGCACTTAAGACAAATCCAATCATCGCTACCACATTCAAAGGGCTTGTTGCGTTCAACCCCATTTACTATGAAGTATCTATTTTTTTGCCAAGAAACCAAGGCTGGTCACGGGTTGCATTCGGATCAACAACAATGATGTAGTGTGGTCCACCCACTTCGGGAGATACTCTAGAATGTCGTTGCATGGAGAAACGTATTCGGCATGGACGCCGAAAGCGACAACAACATGGTATGATGACGAAGACACAACTCAACACGAGGATCAAGACAAACAGATCCATCGGCGAAGTTATGAGGATGAAGTTGTCACTTTTTTAGGTCGCCCTCGTGTTTTCTTTGGTGCATCGACCACTTCGCCATCGACTGTCGTTACGGCTGTCTTGGGTGTTTGATAAGGATCGCCTACAGTCAAACGCGAAAACGGCCCCTCTTGGTGGATGTCAATCTTCATGGTTGTGCTCTCACGAATGCCGTCCAAGTGAGACATAAGCAATACCGAGTCGTAGTCCTTTTTGTGCAATAATGTGCGAAGGAAATCGGGCATCTTGGTAAGGTTGTCCGCATCGCAACTTGTAAAACCTTCGTCGATGATAAGCTGACGGATGTCGTGTCGTGTAGCACCAATCCGTCCCAGCGTGATGCGCATACATAACGAGATAATAAAGTTCTGATAGCCACTAGCCTTGTCAAGGCTTGGTTTACGATCTCCATCTTCCACAGTATATGTAAACGCTCCTTTGTCGTAGTCAATCTTCATACGTAGATTTTCTACCCCTTTCAGACAGTGATTGAGTTCTTTTTGCAAGATCGGGATGACTTTTGCGGTATACATCCATTTTTTGTACCCGTCTTCGTCGCCAGTGCCAACAAACCATTGCTCCAGTTCCGTTAGCTTGCTTTCACGCGTTTGGAGCTCGGTCAAATACGCCTTTTGAGCTTCATACATTTTTTCAAGAGCCGCGTGTTTCTCCCATTCGGTTTGTGCATGACCATAAGCCATACGCGTTTCTTTCATCGCACTACTCATGTCTTTCAGTTCTTTTTCAAGTTCATCGGCGGCACGTCGGGCAAAAATGCCGTCGATCTCTGCAATCCGATGGTATGCGGCGTCCCACTGTTGCATACGCTCGAGGCGCTTATGATCGATTTCTAGCGACTGTTCGAGTTCTTCTGCACGTACAGAAAGCTCCTTCCATTCGACGCTACGCCGCAAGGCCTCCAGTTCATCTTCCACAGGCTCATATCTCTTGACCCATTGACGCATAGCTGAATGGAGTGCTTTCTCGCGCACGTACACATCCATTTGATGTTTCAACTTGATTTGATCTTCCAGATCCACCTTGACTTGCCAAAGGTGTGCACCGATGGATGCCAACGTCGAACGCACGGCTTGAAACTCTTCCGACCAAGCACGTTCTTGTTTCCATAACTTCACGGCGGATTCCCATTGCTTCTTTTGCTCGTCCCATACATCTTTTTGCCGTTCATATTGTGCCTTTGCAGCAATCCACGTCTCTAAAGTCGTGAGCTCTTCTTCGAGATCTTGTAACGAGGACTTATGCTTCTTTTTTAGCTTGGATACAGTCTCTTTTAGTTCCTTGACTTTTTGTGTCTTTGTGTCCCACACCTTGCGCCATGGTTGCACTTTGCATGCCCAACACTGCTCATTATATGGTATGTCGACGTAGCTTTGAAGCTCGGCGTTCAAGTCTTCCATCGCTTGCATATAATGCTGGATTTCACGCTGTGCTGCAATTTGTGTGACGATCTCTTGCTTCTGCTCTACATACTCATCCATATTCGATTCATCCTCGATGAAGCCTTCATTACGTTTGAGCCAAGATGCGTACTTCTTTTTCCATACTCGATGATCTTCTTCGTCGTAATTACTAACGACGCGAGTTTCTTGTAGCGCTTTCTTTTGTTCTTGTAGTCGTTGATAGTGAGAGATCAAGTCTTGTGTTGTTTGGTCTACGGAATCCACTATTTGATTTGGTTTCTTAAGTCCAAGTTCGTTCAATTGTTGTAGTTCCTCTTGCATATCTTCAAGGGATTGAGGCGCTGGAGAGAGTGTATCCAAAGCAGCAATGGAAGCCTTTAGCTCTTTGAAAGCGCTTGTAGTCGTATTGGGAGCCGCAGGTTTTTCAAGCTCCAATGCAGCCAACGTTGCTTCCAAATGGGTGATGCTCTGATATAGATCATCTAGCTCCATATCCGTTTCGTAATTTGTAAGTGCGGCCATCTTTGTATGAAGACTCTGTAGCTCTTGCAGACGTGCGCCTTTGACTTCATAAAGTAGCTTCTTTTCTTCTTCGGTAATTTCACCAATCCGTGTGAGAATAGATTCGGCTTCTTTCCGTTCTTCAAGAAGGACGTCGTTTGTGATCGTGGGGTCTGGGTCCGTCGTCGATGCTTGTTGATAGAGTTGTTGTAGCTCCTCTTGCTTTGCTTCCCATGTAGCTTCCATACGGTGTAGGCGAGCTTCAAGAGCTTCTGGACGATCGATGACGTGAGTGTTGCGCATCTTTTGGGTAGTCTCCACGACCGCAGAGACTTGAGAAGTGGCGAACGAATGACCGAGGCGAGCTTCGTGAAGAAGTGCCGCAAGAGCGGTGATCGATTCTAGATGTAAAGCACGTTCTAGGATGTTCTTTTGCTCATCTTGTTTGAGCATAAAGAAGTTGGCTTGGTCAAGTTGTGTAATAAAGTTGCTGAGCAAAACGTTCTCCATAGATCCAAGGTGTTTTTCCATCCACGCGTTCACCGCCGTTGTCCCTTCACGAAGGAGTGTCTTGTTGTCTTGAAACTCGTCAATAGAGAACAGCTCGACACCAAATTGGCTCACATTGTTCTTATCGGCTTGCGTACCAAACTCGCGAATCACTTCATATAGATGATCATTGATTTTGAACATGACTCGGATATTCATCGCCCGTTTATTCTGGGGTTTTTTGCTATGGATGACTTTGGCGCTCATCTTCTTGCCCGATACCATACGTGTGCGAATCTGCTCTCCAAATAGTCCCAAGCACAGCATTTCCATAAAAGAGCTTTTCCCAGATGCGTTTTTTCCATTCAAAAGGGCGATGTTGCCATGGATTGCGTCGAAATTGAAGTGATTTCCTTGGCCGTAGCAAAGTGTGTAGTCCCACGCTACATTTTTCAACGTGATGCGGTTGCGAAGATTGGCACCTTGTGCCCCGAGTGCTTCGCGGTAAGCGTGCAAATACTTGATGATCTTGGCCATGCGGTCGTTGATCTTGCTTAAAACAGCCGTCGGAAGCTCGGATGGAGGTGAAGGAGCGGGAATGTTCATCAATTCAGGTGCGTCAAACCATTCAGAAACTTCCGTCGAAAGATGAGGTGCGACGGCATTCATATACTCTTTCCATTTTTGAGGCTGACATAAATCAGAGAGAGGCTCTATGTCGTTCACAGGCTCGCCGTTTTGTTCGGATACGTCGGTTGTAGATGCCATGATGTGGATGTTGCGGGCGTAGACTTGATATTGCTTCAAAGCTTCATCCGTGTCGGTGAAGGTTGCATCGTAGACGCGAACCATCGGTCTCTTTGGAAATGCGGGATTTGCGGCGGCCACCTCGAGGGGGAGCCATTCGCGATGCCCCGTGTTTACTTCGAAATCAAACGTGGACGTCTTGTTGCGAAGAGTAACGAGACCATACGTATTGGGGACGTGATGTGCGGTTGCCGTACACGCTTCAACATCCCATAGTAAGAAACCATGGCCGTATATGGATTCTCCAAAGTCTTGTTGAATCAAAGATCCTGGGTATCCCCAAGGCATGCCATCAGATGTCTTGTGAAGTTGTTGCTTGTGAACGTCGCCGAGAAGAAGCATATCGTATCCTTTGAACCATTCCAAGGGATAAGCACTTAGCGTTGCACTTGTATTTCCATTTTGTAGCTTGCATGCCTTGACGGTTCCATGAAAGAGAGCGATGCGTCGAGTGACATTGGGAGAGAACATACCGACGCTGGGGTACGAAGGAAGCGTCCCGATGCCTGAAGTGTTACCCGTGCGAAGGGTGTCTTTCACAGAAACAACCCCGAACCCGATGTTGTTGAACTCATAGTGCCCCGTATTCTGAAGATACTTGACGCGCTCGTTGTCGAGCCATGGGTCCAACATGCTCTCCAACATATCGGGAATGTTGGGGTCTTCTTGACGATAATCATGATTACCGCAAATGAGAACGACGGGTGTGAGAACACTCAGTCGTGAGACAAAACGAGAGAAGAGTTTAAATCCAGCAGATTCAATGCGACCTTTGTTATGGAACACATCGCCTGCGATGACGGTGAGTGCGGTTCCTTCACGTACACAATCCAGGTGTTTCACGATTTTGAGAAACTCATCGAGGACCACCTTATACTCGTCGATGCGTGCACGATCAGGATCACCCGTCCGAATGTGCAAATCGGCGATGTGAATGATGTGCGTGAAGGTGGCGCTCATTCTACTATGTTCTTATATAGTTACGTCTTTAAATAGTTTTCAGCACACTGTTATGGTGTTGGGCCTAGCTCAAACATGAAAATGTGTGACAATACTTTGAAATTTTTTATCGGGTAAATAAAGATGGATCCTAGTAAATTCAAAGTCACATCGATTGGCAAAATAGGTCCCCAGACTTCGTTTCGCATTCAAACATGTCAAGCATCCATAGACAAAGAGATTGAAAATTCTTCACGTACTGCACATACATGGTTGCAATTAGAGAGAGTGCTACAAAACATTAAAGGTCAAGCAATTGCAACAATGATTGGTCACATACAAGAGCATGGTGATGTGATTGTAAAGGTACAACTATCAAGTTCTGCAAAAAACGAATGGGATTTTGCAGAAAGGCTGCGGAATGTTCAAGGGTTTATCCGATACTTATGGTATTTTACTTGCGCTGGAGATGCCAAGTATATTGAAGAGTTTAGTCCGTTGCCAACCAACAAGCGTTTATGTACTAAAAAAGGAAGTCAAATGGGTATTATTATGATGCCGTATTATCATCAAGGCTCGTTTTTGGACTACTTGGAGAAAACTCACGAGTCGCACAAGCCTATGTATGTTAAATTGATCTTGTGCAAAATTGTGTATTACGTATTCAAAGCATATGCTGACAAAGGGTTTACGCATGGCGACCTCTTTGCCAAGAACATAGTGCTTGATAAAAGTGATCCCGTCATTATAGATTTTGAGAAATCTGCATTCTCTAGCACGGATCGTGTACAGCGTTTTTGGAGGGATCTAGATGATCTGTTTGGTGATGTTGCAAGGTATTTAATGAAAGACGAGTTAAATGAGATTGCACGCATTTATATCTATTTGAACCTTGCATATAATAAAGAACCAACCGTACATATGATTCAAAACATATGCAAAGCACTTCAGTCGATCAACGTCGCGTGATTACCAAAGCTGAAAGGTTTTACACCAAGGAAGATTTCAAACGCCGACTTGGGGGCGTAAAAAAATTTTATTGATTTGTGGCTTTACCCACGGTAAAATCAACTGATTGACCAACTTTGTCCTCCGAAGAGGTGATGGTCAGCCCTGATGTGCGATTAAACACATCAGGGCGTTTTCTAACATTTAGCCAATGTAATGCTAATTGACGAATGTTATTAGCTGAGTTTAGGTCTCGTGTAACGAATGTGGGTTGTTTGCTTTCGGAGCTTGCACATCCTTTACACACCAGACACCTAAACACCTTCTTATCACGGTCATCTTTCTGCACCTGAAGATGACATAGCTCGCAATGACACTTGCAACATAGCTTGGAAGTTCTGAACTCATTGATACTTACAGTCTGGAACCGTTTTGCTATCAGCTTGCGAAGCCCTACGCCTTTGGTAGGCATAAAATGTTTCATCTGCATGGTTCGGCTCCAATCACCATATGCAATTACAGCATCTTCTCCAAACATAGTGCCTATCTTGTTCAAAAACCTATCCTCGCTCTTGTGGGTATATACGAACTGTCGCCACTTCATTTTCCTGTACAGCTCCTTCTCGTAAAAGGAGCGTAGCTCATAGTTGAGTTTGTTTTTGGACTTCAAATAGGATTTGAATTTCTCATAATCTACCGTCTTGCTATTATGGTCAGACAAGCTTGTTTCTTTTTCTATCACACCATTCCTTTGTTTCTCAGCAAGAAGAATGCGGTGATTTCTTTTGCTCATGCTCTCCGTTCTTCTTTGGAAAGCCGTGTAACGGAGCTTCTTTCCATTTTCATCCACCATATAAAGCAGGTTATACTTCCCAGGGTCAGCACCCACCATATTTCTTCCTTTGAGGTTTTCTAACTGACTGTCATAGAGGTCTTCAATATAGTGGAATGGATAGCTATCGTCTGTCGCACAGTTTGGACAAGACTTTCGTCCGTTATAGTTCTTATGGATGAAGAGGAGGCTAACACCTACTCCATCCGTCTGTATAGTAAAGTTGAAATGGTAGTTTTTCTGACGAAAGATGCGGTTATCCAAGTTGAAGATACGGTTCCATACTTGAGATTGGTTCTCTTTCACTTGTTTCAATAATGCACCCTTGCTTCCCTTCTGTGCAAAGAGATTGATGAGGCACGCCGTGTCCAATGTGATATAATGAGGGACAATGCTGTTCCTCAAACTCATGGGTTGAAAGAGCTTGAAGCCTTGAGCTTCCAAGACCGAGTTCATATAGAACGAATGAGTGAGGTACTTGACAGGTGAAACCTTGACATCATAAGGTAGGCTTACCTGCCATGAAGGTGGTAATATATGCTTCTTATGTTCATCTGCCCACTTTGCATAACGTTCAGGCACTGCTTCGTTTCCAAATAGGGCATCCTTCAGTAGCCTTCTCTCTTTCTTTACTTCCTCTTTGGTCAGACCTTCTTCATACTCGGATACGGTCTTATTGATGAAGCGTAGAAGACGGGTTAGGAAGTGTTCCTTGAGGTTGTTGTGAAGCCCTGTATGCATCTGCGTTGCCAGATAGGGTAGCAAGTAGGTAAAGTTCCTTAGGTCATGCTTTTCTGAATGCATCAGAAGTGGTTGAAACTCTTTGGAATAAAAAGCCTCTAACTCCTTTTGAAGTTCCTCATTCTCCGCCTTCTTTCCACGGTTATCCCTTGTGCCAGTTGCCTTGATACAGTAGAGGATGAACTTCTCATCCAACGATGGCATCGGTTCATTACGCTTGAATCTGTCCAAGCAGTATAAACGGATAAATTGGTAGGCTTCTGTAACAATAGAGTTGCACCGAAGAACAATATCATTCAATAGTGGCTGATAGGTTGCATAGTCCCGAAGAATAGACTTCAGAGAAGTCTTTATAGTTCTATAAGATGACGGTTTTCGGATAAGGTCGGGCGGTTCTTTGTCTGCCTTCTTTCTTGTCATAGTAGTTGGCTTACTACTATATTAGAAAATAATCCTTAAACAGTTTTCATTCTGAAGTTGTTTCATTTTCCTCTTTGTTCTTTTTCTTTCGGGCATACATAGCACGCCGTTGGGCATTGTACTCTTCACGCCTTTCCTCTCGGAACTTCCTCATATATTCAGCACTGTAAGCTCTCCTCTTCATGAGCTGTTCATATGCTTTTTGCATATCTTCGTTAGTAGTTTGAGCAGGGGGTTCCATTCTATACTTCGTAGTTATATTACTATCACAACGTATTTTTTACTTTTACAAGTCGGCGTTTGAAATCTTCCTTGGTGTAATATGTCTTTAATATAGGTTTCATGTCTGTCGTCAACCCGTATGAGTTCTTGGGGGTGAATGAAAACTCGACGATGACCCAAGTGCGACGCGCGTTCTTTGAGCTGTCTTTGATATGCCACCCCGACAAGGGCGGAAATGCTGCCGATATGCGTACGCTACAATCCGCATATGAATGGATTTGCCATCACATATCTACGTTACGTGGCCGTGACGGAGGGGATGAGACCTATGAAGAAAAAGAAGAGAACTTTAAACTATTTCTAGAGGAACAACAACAAGAAAAGATCTTGTCATGGGAACAGATTATTGTATTGGATCTAGCCGAAGGAGAGTTTGACACCCTGTTCGACCGCTACAAACGAGGAAATGAAGATGACT
>JACCDP010769834.1_pt1 | contig 39779 bp, 26 predicted proteins | sample 7445841 | NCBI WGS metagenome assembly JACCDP01 (sample SAMN15323441, study PRJNA562643) | freshwater metagenome | isolation source: river surface water | place: USA:Blue River Watershed | collected 2017-08-17 | reverse complement strand
TCGCTGGCCCCCGAGTCGATCGCCTCGCTGAACCACCTCGGCCCGACGATCGTCGACCGCGGCGTCAACTTCGGCGTCTACTCGGAGCGCGCCACGCGGCTCGAGCTGCTCGTCTTCGAGGACCCGGAAGCCGCACGACCGACCCGCCGCTTCCCGATGTCCCGCTTTGGCAACGTCTGGAACATCCATGTCGAGGGGCTGGGTCCCGGCACGCTCTACGGCTACATCGCGTGGGGCCCAAACTGGACATATGTGCCGGACTTCGAACCCGGCAGCACGCGCGGCTTCATCGCGGACGTCGACGCGCAGGGCAACCGCTTCAACCCGAACAAGCTGCTCATCGACCCCTACGCCAAGGCGCTGCACCGGGACCACGACTGGTCGAAGGGCAGCGTCGCGTCGGGCCCCGCTCGCGGCGAAAGCACCTGGGCGGCGGCAACCAAGGGCGTCGTCGTCGAAAGCTCCTATCAATGGAGCAATAATGAATCAACCTGGCAGGAGGCGCGCCGCTCGGGCCGTCACGAGGGCCACGGCTGGAACGACCTCGTCATCTACGAGGTGCACCTCAAGGGCTTCACCGCGAACGCCAGCTCCGGCGTCGACCACCCGGGCACCTACCGCGGCTTCGGCGCGAAAGCGGCCTATTTCAAGGCGCTCGGCGTCAACGCCGTCGAGCTGCTGCCGATCCACGAGAAGCCGCTGGACGGCGGCTACTGGGGCTACATGAACATCAGCTTCTTCGCCCCCGAGCTGACCTACGCCGCCACCCGCGACCCGCGCGAGGTGCTGGACGAGTTCCGCCTGATGGTCGACCAGCTGCACCAGCAGGGCGTCGAGGTGATCGTCGACGTCGTCTACAACCACTTCGGCGAGGGCGGCCTCTGGCGCGAGAAGCGCGAGCTGTCGAACGGCTACCTGGAGCCCGTGCCCGGCACGCCCCTCACCAACATCGACCCCGAAGAGACGGCCGGCCTCTACTCGTTCCGCGGCCTCGACAACGCCGCCTACTACGCTCTGGGCGCGAACGGACGCACCTACTGGAACAACACGGGTGTTGGGCAGCAGTCGCGGCCGAACCACACGCCCATGCGCCGGCTCATCCTCGATTCGCTGCGTTTCTACGTCGAATCGCTGCACGTCGACGGCTTCCGCTTCGACCTCGCGCCGATCCTCGGCGAGAAGGATCTCGACTACAACCGCTGGGACGACCCGGCGAACACGGTGCTGCAGGACATCATCGACGACCCGGTGCTGAAGGCGCACCACACGCGCATCATCGCGGAGCCGTGGAGCGCGGGCGGCAACTACGGCGTGAAGATCGGCGCGTTCCCCGCCTCGAAGAGCTCGCCCGGCGTCGGCTGGTACGAGTGGAACGGACGCTTCCGCGACTGGTGGCGCGCCTTCATGAACGACGACGCCTGGAACCTGTCGTCCGTCGAGGGCGACGCCGACGGCGGCTTCACGCTCACCGGATTCGACCGTTACTACCGCTGGAACGGCCGCCGCCCCTACCACACGGTCAACTTCGTCACCGTCCACGACGGCTTCCCCATGTACGACGTCTTCTCGTACGAATCGAAGCAGAACGGCTGCGGCCCGCTCAACCCCGCCTGCTGCGACCAGCGGCTCAGCGCCTGGTGCGACGCCGACAGCGGCGAGAGCCACAACCGCTCGCGAAACTGGGGCATGGACGCGGGCGGCGAGGCGATGAAGCGCCAGCTCATGCGCAACCTCTTCGTCGCCACGCTGGTCGCGCACGGCACCCCGATGCTCTACGGCGGCGACGAGTGGATGCGCACGCAGCTTGGCAACAACAACGCCTACTCGCAGCGCGCCGACAACGCCTACAACTGGTTCGACTGGGGCTCGTGGACCGCGAAGACCGAGCGCCACCGGATGTTCGACTTCGTCCGGGAGATGCTGCGCCTGCGGCGCGAGCACCGTTACGCGTTCGCCCCGGACGACTACGGCTCGGGCGCCCCGTTCGCCTGGAAGAGCGAGCGCAACGACGACCGCGTCAACTGGTCCGGCCGCCGCCTCATGCAGCACTACTACGACCCGTCGCGCGGCAAGGAGCTCGCGATCCTGTTCAACATGGACCGCTCGACCGTGGGCTTCACCCTGCCCTCCGGCCGCAACTGGCGGCGCCTGATTGATACGCAGTCGTATTTCGACAACGACGAGTGGCTGTCGCAAAACGGCCGCGACCTGAAGCAGAGCGCGAACGCTTCGCTCGATGCGCCCGTGCCCGTGTCCGGCGGCCGGTACGACGTGCCCGGCTCGACGATTGTGGTGCTCGAGGCGGAGTAGAACCGCAGAACACGAAGAGTCGGACAAAACGAAGCGCGGCACGGACCGAAGCCCGTGCCGCGCCGGATTGATCTATCGATGGACGTTAGTTCGCGGTCAGCACACCCATCGCCGCAGTCGAGAAGCCGTTACCCGAGCCATCGAGGTCGGCGTAGGTCCACGTGCGACCGCCAGTCGTCGAGAAGCGGTAGCAGTAGCCGTAGGTGCCGGCGACGGCCGGCTTCAGGATCGCCATGTATTCGTCGTTGTTGCCCGACTGAACGTTGAAGGTGGCGCGCTGCCACGTGAAGCGCTCCGGGTTCGTGCTGGGGTTGTCACCCTGCGGTCCGAAGCCCGCCTCGGCGATGACGCCGGCGGCCGCGTCGGGCGCCTCGGTGAGACCCGACTGGTAAATCTGGCCGTAGACGTTGAAGGGCGACCCGGCCGCCACCGACCCGGTGGCAGGCGCCTGGGTGTTGGCCCAGCCGACGGGCGCGCCGTTGCCGACGGCGAGCACGATGCTGCCGGTCACGGCGGGGGTGATGCCGTCGGTGACGGTGACGGTGAGCGTGTAGTTGCCCGGCGTCAGGCCGGTCGAGCTCCACGTCGTGGTGGCGGCGGCATCGGCCGAGAAGGCGGCGCTCCGGCCGGTGTTGTCGGACCAGCTGTACGTGAGCGGGTCGTTGTCGGCGTCAGAGGCGACGACCTGCAGCGAGACGCTGCCGCCCGCCGGCGTGCCCGGGAAGTTCGGATAGATGCCGTGAATGGCGGGCAGGAAGTTGAGCTGGCCGTCGATGACGATGGAGCCGTTCATCGCGCCCGAGCAGGTCAGCGTGAGGTTGTCGATGGTCGTGGTGGCTCCGGAGGCGACGTCGACGTCGGCGCTGCCGGTGCACTCGGTGGTCCCGCCAAACGAGGTGGCGATCTCGACGCGGCGCGCGGTACCGACGGGCACGCCGGTGATCTTCCCGAGGGCGACGCCGGGCCCCAGGTTGAGCGGCACGACGATGGGCGCGGCGATGCCGGCGCCTGAGACGGTGGCTGTGGCCGAGTCGGGCGTGCGGGCGGGGTCGAAGGCCGCACGGATGGCGATGGTGCCGACCTCATCGACGCAGACGACGAGGATGTTGGCCGTGGCGGTCTGGTTGCGCACGACGTCGACGGTCGTCGAGCCGGTGCAGAGCGCCTGCGTGCCGACGAGGGCCCGCACCGTGACGATGCGGCCCGTGCCCACCGGAACGTCGGCGACGGTGCCCTGCGCGCGGCCGCTCGAGAGCGTCAGCGCGCCGGTGATCGCGGGGGAGATGCCCGGGCCGCCGATCTCGTACGTCGCGCTGGTGATGTCGGCGACGGTGAGCGGGAAGTCGATGAAGACGGACCCGACGTCGGACTCGGTGGGCGCCGCGCAGGCGGCGAGGGCGAGCGATGCGCAGAGCATCAGCGCGCGTGCGGACAAGGGACGCGACATGTTCGATACCTCCGTGAAGGGAAACGCCCGGCTCCTCGGGCGGGCGCATTCTGGACACACGAGAAACCAGATTTCCAGCGTTCCGGGAGCAGCTACCCGAAGAACGGGGGCGTGACGCTCGTCACGGGGTACCGCTGGGCCATGGCGCCCGTGAGGAGCCCGGCCTTCTGGCGCAGCGCCGCGTGGATCTGCTCGGGTCGGATGCGGATGCCGTTCGGGTCCGGCAGCAGCGTGGTCGGGTTCACGGGCACGGGGCGGTAGCCCTCGTCGGTGCTGCCGATGACGCGTCCGCCGGCGATGCCCGGCCCCGAGACGAGCATGCTCGTGACGGCCCAGTGATCCTTCCCATTGCCCGCGTTGTAGTAGGGCGTGCGGCCGAAGTCGGAGCCGACGACGATGTAGAGCTTGTCGGCGATGCCGGCGGCCGTCGCCTGCTCGATGAGGTACGAGATGCCCCGAAGCAGGCGCATCAGCTGCGGGATGTGGCCGTTGTCGTGGTCGTTGTGGGTGTCGAAGCCGCCCATCACGAGGCTCGCGCCGATGCCCACTCCGCCCTGGAACGCCGCCACGGCGAGCTGCGCCTGACGGCAGAAGTTCTCGATGCTGCCCAGCTGGCCCCGCTTGTCGCCGGGCAGCACCGCGAGATCCGGAATGTCGTCGATGGTCACGGCCTTCGCTGGCAGGTACTGCGAGACGGCGGCGAGACCGGAGTCACCGCTGCGCGAGGCGAAGAGCGTGGAGATGGCGCGGCGGACGGCCGGCATCGGCTCCGAGGCCGTGAGGCGCTGCATGCGGGCGTTCTGGGCGGCCTGCACGCGGTTGAAGGCGGAGGCCGGCAGGTACTCGCGCGAGTCCTCCTTCTTCGGGTCGACGCGGTTCGGGTAGGCGACGCGCCAGAGGTTGTCGATGTTGGAGGCGCGGGTGAGCGGGACACCGCCGCCGGTGCCGTCATAGCCGCCATACGAGAGGTAGGCCATGGGCACGGGTGCCGTCTCGTAGGCCGTCGCCGCGGCGTAGGCCGCGATGTTCGGATAGCCCTCGTTCGAGCGGCCGGCGAGCACGACCCGCGCGCCGGTGTCGTGGTTGTTGGTGGCGGTGTCGACGCCATTGAACAGGACGAAGCGGCTGCCGTGGGCGTCGAAGAAGCGCTTCGCGCTGTAGACCTCGAACAGATTGCCGCCGCCCAGATCGATGTTGAGCGCCGTGGGGGCCACGCGGAAGGCGCCCGAGGTCAGGATGGCGTCGGGCGTGAAGGCCTGATTGACGCTCGCCTTGTCGCCGCGCGTGCCGCCCTTCGGATCGCAGAACGAGGTCGGGTCCCAGCCGCCGGAGGCGTGAACGGAGACCCAGAACGGACCGGCCCAGCTCGAGGCCTCGGCGCGTGCGCGCCTCGCGGGGCTCATGACGGCGAGCCCGGAGAGGGCGGCAAGTTGCAGGAGATCTCGGCGCTTCATGTCTCTACCCTCAGTAGTTCTATTCGTAGAGCACTCGGTAGTCGGCGAGCAGGTACGCGACGACGGCCATCCACGAGCGGACGGTGTACTCGGCGTCCCGGCGGATCGGCTGCGGGAGGTTCGTGCCGTCGATGGTGCTGACGGTGCACGGCCAGTTGAGGCTGGAGGCGCGCAGGTCGGGCGTGGTGTAGCCCTCGCGCCAGGTCTCGAGGAACAGCTGGTAGGCGGCGTCGACCTCGGCCTGAGGCGGCTCATCGCCCCAGAAGCGGCGCATCAGGTGGGCGATGTTCCCCTTGATGTCGGCGATGGCGCCCGGCACCTCGTGGCCGGCCGATTCGGGGATCTCCTCCATCGATGCCAGCGGGAACAGCAGGCGCTCCTCGGGCGGCTTCGAGAAGTCGAACGGGACGGCCATGCAGGCGTTCTCGGTGGCGATGCGCCAGGCGAGGTTCGACGAGACGCCGTTCGGCGCGGCGAGGCGCTCCGTCGTGGTGTCCGAGTCGATGCCGCCGTAGAGCGCCGCGGTGCCGGGTTCTTTGAGCCAGTCCTGCTCGTTGGCCCAGTCCCACATCTTGCGCCAGTGGATCCCGGTGAGCGCGATGAGCTTGCGGTTGAGCATCTCGGGCGTCAGCAGCCGCGCGGTGCCGTGGGCCGCGAGCGCGGCGAGCCGGCTCTCGTCGGCGCCCGGAGCGTTCGCGGCGCGGTAGTACGGGCCCAAAACAATGGCCTTCACGAGCTTGCGATAGTTGCGGTTCTGCTGCGCGAACTCGGTGGACAGCTGCACGAAGTAGGCGTCCTGCACCTGCCAGGCGGCGAGGCGCGCCTCGAGGTTCGCGCCAGGCTGCGGGTAGTCGAGGGGCGGGCGGCCGGTGACGAAGGTGAAGGCCTGCTGGACGATGGCGCGGTTGAATCGCGGGTCCGAGACCACCTGCTGCGCGAGCCATGGCAGCGCGGCGCCGTACGAGGCGCTGGGCATGTCCTCCGAGGCATAGCCCGGGTGGAACATGTCGTCGTACCAGGGGCGGTCGGCCTTGAAGCGCTCGTAGTCGCTCGCGTCGTAGCCGCGCCAGCCGCCGGAGATCGGGTCCATCGTGCGGTGGCAGACCGTGCATTGGTCGGCGTTCATCGTCGGGTTGTCCTGCTGGGTCACCAGCGCGACGTCGATGGGCCGGTCGGCGATCTTCAGGATGTCCGTGGCGAGGAAGTGCTTGAGCACGAAGCGGGCCCGGGCGCGGGAGCGGTTCGTCGCGGTCGTGGGCCAGCGGTTGAGCATCGCAGGCGTCGAGAGGATTCCGGCGTGAGGGACGGCCGTGCCGTTCGGGTAGGTGACGGTCGCCTCGCGCACGCCCGTCTGGCCGTCGTTGATAGCGTAGGCCTTGGCGAGCGCGTCGTCGGCGACGACGTAGGGCGCCGTCAGCACCTCGCTGAAGGGCCGGTCGTTCGCGATGACGTGGGCGATGAGCCGCAGCGGTTCACGCCCGACGGCGTCGTTCAGGGCGCGCTTTCCGGCCTCGTCGTAGCCGGCCCAGCGGTCGGCGTCCCACTCTGCGCGCAGCGCCTTCGCCCCCGGGTAGTCGTCGCCGTTGAGCAGGTTGATCGCGACCGGGTAGGTGCGGCCGGCCCACTGGTACTTGTCGGTCAGCAGGAGGTCGTTCCAGCCCTCCGCGGCGCGCACGAGGAACTCCGGCTCGGCGAGGAGCGTGTCGAGCGCGGCCGGCAGCGCAGGCTCCCCACCGGCCACGAGCAGCGCCTCCTCCGCGGACGTCGGCAGCCGGCCGACGAGGTGCAGGGCGGCTTTTCGGTAGGTCTGCCGCGCGTCGAGGAGCGTCACGCCGTCAAGCGAAAGCCCCGCTTCGGTCTCGGTGCAGGAGTCGGGCTTCTCGAGCCTCGCGACCAGCTCGGAGAGCAGCCGGTAGCCCTCGCTGTCTTCGGTCAGCACCGGCCCGCCGCCATGGCCCATGCGGCCGAGCGGCTTCTGCAGCAGCTCGCTGATGCCCTCGTAGGTGATCTTCGAGACCTCGGTGACGTTGCGCAGGTTCTCATCGAGGAAGCCCGGGTAGGCCGCGGGCTGGAGCACGAACTTCGCGCGGTCGCGCACCACGGCGACGCCATCGGCGGCGTGGCACTTGAAGCACGAGGTCTTGAGCACCGGCTCCCAGACGTCGCGGCGGAAAAAGGTGCGCGTCGAGACGCAGGCCGGCGGCTGCCCGGAACCGCCATCGGTGGGCTCGACCGACGTCCCCGCATCGACCGCGTCTGCCGGCGGCGGCTGGTCCGTCGTGGCGACCTGTCCACCGCAGCCGATGGCGACGAACGCCGCGGCCAGGGCAAGGAACCTTGTCATGCGAAAACTCCTGCGACGCAAACACGGGGCATCGTGCGACGATGCCAGCGTTCCGCCGCCGGTCAAGCGGCGAAACGCCTCAGGAGACGCACGGTGCTCCCCTCCCCCGCACCTGGTCTGTGCCAGCGCTGCCGAAACGCCCGCACCATTGCCTCGGCGAAGGGCAGCACGTTCCTGCTCTGCGAGCGCTCGCGCGACGAGCCTGCGTTTTCGCGCTACCCACGGCTTCCCGTGCTGGCCTGCGCGGGGTTCGAGCCGTCGCAGGAATCTTCGGGACGGTCCTGAGACTGTCGCGATAAGTTGGGAACGATGCGCCCGACAGCAGTCGTCCTCGCACTGGTCGTCGCCGGTGCGTGCCTTTCGGCGCGCGCCGACGCGCCCGTCGTCGCTCAGGATGCCTCGGGCGTGGCCGCTCCCTCCGAGCCGGCTTTCGAGGCCGAAGCCGTGCTGCCCGGCGTCGTCGATGCCGTCGAGATCGATGGCCTCTGGCGGACGAAGCCCTTCGTCGTGATTCGCGAGCTGCCTTGGAAAGCAGGGCAATCCGTCACGCTCGAGCAGTGGAACCTGGGGATCGAGCGGCTGTGGAGCCTGCCGATCTTCAGCCGCGTCTCGGGCGAGTTCGTGCGCCGCGACGGCAAGCTGGTGGCGCTCCTGAAGATTGAGGAGCGCTGGACCATCAACCTGATTCTCCGCTTCGGGGTCGGTGGAGGGAGCTTCTGGTGGGCGCTCGGCGTCTCGGAGATCAACTTCGCCGGGCGGCTCATCGAGACCGCCGGGTACTTCCAGCGCTTCGGCGATCTGAATGGCGGAGAGGCGTGGGTGCGCGACCCGCGCTTCCTGAACCGCCGCGACGAGCTGTCGTTCACCGCGAGCCAGCTGGGTCGGCCTCGCCCCGAGTTCGTCGTGCAGCGCGCCTCGGGGCGCCTCGAGTACACGCACCAGATCGACGACGAGCACATGATCGGCGGCCGGCTGGAGGTGATGCACGACCGGCTCAGAGCCCTGACGAAGGACGACGAGACGGGTCCGTGGCGCTCGCGGCGAGCACGCTTCGAGGGAGCCGGCGCGTCTCCGGAGTCGACCACGGGAGGCGTCGGCGGCCTTGTCCGTCTGGGGCGAATCAAGACGACGCGGCTGACCTTCGAGGGCTGGCAACTCGAGCTGCGGCCGGCCCTCTACATGACGGACGACGCCGACCATTTCGGTTTCGGTCAGGTGCAAGTCCAACTGCTCTACTTCAACCGCCTCCGGCCGACGACCAACCTCGGCGTGCGGCTGTTGGCCGGCGCCACCACACCGGCCCCGTCGCAGCAGCTGTTCTACGTCGGCGGTCTCGACCTCGTCCGCGGCCTGCCCGACAACGCGCTGACGGCGTCGGCGTTCGCGCTGGCCAACGTCGAGCTGCGGCAGATTTTCTTCGACTCGACCTGGTTCGCCGTCATGGGCGTGGCGTTCGTCGACGGCGTGGTGGCGCGGGAGGCGCGGGGCACCAACGCGGCGATCATCGCACCGGGCGTGGGGTTGCGGCTGATGGTGCCGCGCCTCGTGCAATCGGGCCTGCGAATCGACTACGCCGTGCCGATGCCCTGGGCCGACTTCGACCCGCGAATGCCCAGCATCGGCGTCTGGCAATTCTTTTGAAACGCGTCTTTTCAATGTCGTCCATTGAAAACCATCCCAATATCGCGGGCGGGCAGATGGCTGCGCATGAGGCGCTGCGAACGCCAACGAATGCGGTAGCGTGACGGGGATGTCTCGTCTGCACCTCATCGTCGCGGTCGTGCTGACCGGCCTGCTGACGCGCGCCGCGCCGGTGCAAGCCGACGCGGTGCCCAGCCGATTCGACGCCGGCGGCTACCTTCGCCTCGCGACGCGGCCGGATTTTCAAGGCGGCGACTCGAAGCTCGGCTACTGGAACCTCTACGGACGGCTGCTCAACGAGGGCAACTACGCCGCGCTCGAGCTGCGGCTGGACGTGCTGCGCGCCGAAGCCGAGGGCGCGCCGTGGGCGAACCTGCGCGCCAGGATCGAGGGCGGCAGCATCGGAAACGGAGACCCGGGGCGGGGAGTCCTGTCGCTCTTCCGCCTGAGCCAGCTCTACGTCCAGGCCGGTAACCTCTTTGCCAAGAACTTGATCTGGCAGTTCGGCACGCTGGACGTCTCGCTGGGCGACCTCGGTCTCTACGATGTGCGGCTGGCGCAGATCCTGTTCGAGACCATCGGCGCATCGGTGCGCTACCGGTCCCGCGGGTTGGACGTGGTGGCGGGGCTCGGCGACAGCGGCTTCTTCCTCCGCGGCGGCCAGTACGACACGATCTTCACGGTGGGGGCGATGGCCCGCGTGAGGCCCTCGGAGCGCTTCGAATTCGGCCTCGGCGGGCAGGCGATGGTCGAGCCGGCGGTGGTCGGTAACCGCTTCGCGCCGCACGCCACTCCGAATGTGCGCTACGAGGATTTCGCCCGGGGCGAGGTGACCCGCCGCTACTTCGAGGCGAACCCGTTTGCAGGCGGGCTCTTCCCGAACCCGGTTCCTCGCGGCGCTTACAGCGGCAAGCTGGTCGGCTACGTCGGCTTCGGCAACCTGGGGCCGCTCGTCTGGAACAGCCTTCAGTTCCAGCTGCTCAAGCGACACCCCGACCAGTTCGTCACCGAACGCTGGAATGGCCGCGACTACACCGTCTACACCGCCGACCTGACCGACGAACGGTACGAGCTGCGCGTGGGCAACGAGGCGCGCGTGACGGTGTTGCCGGGCCGGCTCGACCTTGCTTGGGGCGGGCTATTCGGGCGGCACTGGAACGCGGACAACAGGGTGCAGGCGGGCGAGGACAACCGGCTCTACGTCTCGACGGTGCTGCGCCTGCAGGGCTACCTGACCGAGTGGGTTCATCTCCTGGCAGAGGGGTCCGTCGCCTACGAGCGGTCGACGAACGGCAACCTGTACCGGAACCACGCCGACTCGGTGTTCCGCTCGACCGGTGGGCTGGCCGATCCGCGCGGACTCGAGTACGGCGCATCGGCGGTGCGGACGACGCAGCAGCTCAAGTTCGGGCCGGTGTTGAGCCCCCTCGGCCGGGGCATCTACACACGACCGGCGCTGCGGCTCCTGTACGGCATGCAGCACTCGAGTCAGAACAACGCCTTCGGCAACTCCTTCGTCGAGACGCTGGACGAGAACAGCCAGTTCCAGACGGTCGAGCGCCACTGGCACCACGTGGTCGCTCTCGAGGCGGAAGCATGGTTCTGAAGCCGCTGCGGTGGATCGCGCTCGTCTGTCTGCTGTCCGGCTGCGTGACGGCGCGGCCCGCCGCGACCCAGCCGGAGCGCGTCCAGTGGGTCGCTGCCGTTGTCGTCGACGCCGAAGACGGCACGCCTGTGCAACCACCCGACGCGATGCTCGAGCGGCTCCGGCAGGAGTTCCTGCACCGGAACATCGCTCTGACCTTCCGCCCGCTGTCCGCGAGTCCGCGGCTCACGCAAGCCCGTCTGCAGTCGCTCGCCAGAGAGTCGGGGAGCGCTTCAGGCGTGCTGCTCGTCGAGGCGCGCGCAGTCTTCTACTCGCTGCTCACCGGCCGCTTTCGCTGGAACGTCACGACGCGAACGAGCCTCGCCCGGCCGGATGCCGTCTCGACGCCGTTGACCGACGAGGGCAGCCATGCCGTCTTTCTGGACTTCGACTTCCAGAAGGAGACCGAAGCCTTCGAAGACGCCGCGCCGCGCATCGCACGCAACGCCGCCCGGCTCGCGGACGAGCTGAACGCGACGCCCTTGCCCACGCCGCGCGCCGCTGCCGTCGGCCCCGACGACAGCGTCTACTTCGTGCTGGTGGACCGTTTCCGAAACGGCGACCGCTCGAACGACGCCGACGCGAATCCGGCTGATCCGCAGGCGTTTCATGGCGGCGACCTTCAGGGCGTCCTCGACGGCCTCGACCAGATCCAGCGGCAGGGATTCACCACGGTCTGGCTCTCCCCGGTGACGAAGATGCGGACGCGCCCCTTCGAGTCTCATGGCGCCTTTCACGGCTATTGGACGGAGGATCTGACGCGCGTGGAGCCCCGGTTCGGAGACGAGGCGCTCCTCGCGAAGCTGTCGGACGAGCTGCATCGGCGCGGGATGAAACTGGTCCTCGACCTGGTGCTGAACCACGTGGGCTACGATGCGCCTCTTCTCGCGCAGCACCCGGACTGGTTCCATCGGCGGGGCTCGATCCGAAACTGGAACGACGCGACCGAACTGACCGACGGCGAGGTGCACGGCCTTCCCGATCTCGCGCAAGAGAACGAGGCCGTTACCCGCCACCTCATCGACGCGGCGAAGGGCTGGGTCGATCGCGTTCACCCCGACGGCTTCCGTCTCGACGCGGTGAAGCACGTGCCGCTCGCCTTCTGGAAGCGCTTCAACACGGCGCTGCGGGCGCACGCCGGTGCGTCGTTCTGGCTGCTCGGCGAGGCCTATGACGGCGACCCGGTTGGGCTTGAAGAGACGCTCGAGGCAGGCGGCTTCTCGGCGCTGTTCAACTTCCCGCTCTACTTCGCGACCATCGACGTCTTCTGCCGAGGACGCTCCCCGGCGCTGCTCGGGGCGATGCTCGAGGCGCAGGGGGCCCGTCGCGCGCCGTTCCCCTACGTGAATCTCGTCGACAACCACGACCTGCCGCGGCTCGCGAGCCAGTGCAGTCCCGACCAGAGAGAAGCGGCGTTGACGTTCCTGTTCGCCGCGCCGGGCGTGCCCTCCGTGTCGTACGGAACGGAGCTGGCCCAGTCGGGACGACGAGAGCCGGAGAACCGTGCCGACTTCGACTGGGGCGCACCTCAGCAGCTGCGAGGCACGATCGCGGGCGGGCTTGATTCACGGCGCTCGCGCCCCCTCTCGGCGATTCGTCTCGAAGGTGATGTGCTCGAAGTCGGCTTCGGCGAACGCGCATTTCGCATCGCGCCGGGACGCATCGAAACGATCCCCCCGCTGCCGCCGCAGCAGCTTGCGCCGTTGTCACAGCCCGTCCGCGTTGAAGGCGCTCCCCCGCACGTGCGCGACGTTCGGGTGGTGGGGCTGGGCGAATCGCTCGGCGGCTGGCGGCCAGAGTCCGGCGTTCCCCTCACCCGCAGTTCCGAGATCTTCGAAGGCGCCCTGCCCCTGCAGTCCGGCGCGCTCTACCAGTTCAAGCTGGTGGCCCGCACCGCCGACGAGAAGTGGGTCTGGGAGAGCGGCGACGACCGGTTCCTTCAGGCTGGACCGCAGCGCGTCGACCTGATCTGGCGAAGCTGAAGCGAGGGAGCACGATGGCATCGCTCGAGTTTGTCGACGTCCGCAAGAGCTACGGCGCGACCGAGATCGTCAAAGGCGTCTCGATGTCGGTTTCTCCCGGGGAGTTTCTGGTTCTCGTGGGGCCGTCGGGCTGCGGGAAGTCGACCTGCCTTCGGATGATCGCGGGCCTAGAGGAGATCTCGTCGGGCGAGGTGCGCATCGACGGGGCGCGCGTGAACGAGCTGCCGCCGAAGGACCGCGACATCGGCATGGTGTTCCAATCATACGCGCTCTACCCGCACATGACCGTGCGCGAGAACCTGGCCTTCGGGCTCACGCTGCGAAAGGTCGATGCGCCAACCATTCGGGAGCGCGTCGCGGAAGCCGCGAAGATGCTGGAGTTGGAGCACCTGCTCGATCGGCGGCCGAAGGATCTCTCGGGTGGGCAGCGGCAGCGCGTCGCCATCGGCAGGGCCATCGTTCGACGCCCAAGGGTCTTCCTCTTCGACGAACCGCTGTCGAACCTCGACGCCTCTCTTCGGGTGCAGATGCGGGCGGAGCTTCTCTCCCTGCACCGGCGGCTCGGCGCGACGATGGTCTACGTCACGCATGACCAGGTGGAGGCGATGACGCTCGCGACGCGCATCGCCGTTCTGCAGGGCGGCGTGCTGCAGCAGGTGGGGCCACCCGCCGAGCTGTACGAGCGGCCCGCGAACCGCTTCGTCGCCGGCTTCATCGGCTCGCCGGGCATGAGCTTCCTCGAGGGCCGATTCGCCTGGCAGGGGCGCGAACCGCAGTTCGTTCTGGGCGAGGCGCGCCTCAGCCTTCCCCTGTGCGCCGATTTCCCGGAGGGCACGCCGCTGACGCTCGGCGTGAGGCCGCACGACTTTCGACTGGGCGGCGTCGGCCTCGCCGGCGTGGTCGAGGTGATCGAGACGATGGGGTGGGAGGCCTACCTCCACGTTGCGACCTCGGCAGGCAAGCTGGTGGTGAGGGTCGAGGGCGCCGATGCCCGTCGCACGCGGGTCGGCGACACCGTGCCGCTCTCGGTCGATCCCGACGCGCTCCACCTGTTCGATGCGAGCGGCACCAAGGTGCTCTCGCCGGCGTCGGTCTCCGATGCGCCCGTGGCGCGGGCGTCGGCCTGATGCGCACGTTGCTTCTGCTTGCCGTGCTGTTCCTCCCGCTCTCCGCGCTGGCGGAGCGGACGACGGTGACGCTGTGGCACAGCTATCGAGCGGGCGGTGGCGAAGAGGCGGCGCTCGCCCAGAGCATCGTGCTGTTCGAGGCCATGGAGCCTGACATCCATGTCGAAGCCGTGGCGAACCCGTACGACAACTTCGCCTCCAAGCTGACGACCACCGTGCCGAACGGCGCCGGCCCCGACCTGTTCGTCTTCGCCCACGAGCGCCTCGGCGGATGGGCGCGGACCGGCATCGTCGCGGCACTCGACGGCCTCGTCCCGCCCGAAGCGTGGGAGGAGTTTCTGCCCGAGACGCTGGCCCCGCTGACGTTCGAGAAACGGCGCTGGGGCCTTCCCTTGGGCTTCAAATCAGTCGCGCTCTTCTACAACCGCGCGCTCGTCCGAGCGCCGCCGCGAACGACCGACGAACTGCTCGCCGCCGCGCGACAGGCGCGCCATGGCGAGACCTACGGACTCGCCTATGAGGCGGACAGCCTCTACTTCCACGCGCCGTGGCTCTACGGTTTCGGCGGCTCGGTGCTGCCCACACCCGAGACCTCCGGACTCGACACACGTGAGGCAGTCGCCTCCTACGCGTTCGTATCGCGCCTCGTCGACGCGGGCGTCATGCCGAAAGAGTCGTCAGGGGCGCTGGTCACGCGGCTGTTCAACGAGGGCAAGCTCGCGATGACGGTCAGCGGCCCGTGGTTCCTGAGCGAGATCGCGCCCAACCTCGAGTTCGGCGTGGCCCCGCTGCCGGTCGTGAGCGAGACGGGCCTTGCCGCCAAGCCGTTCCTGACGGACGAAGCGATTTTCCTCTCTGGCGAGGCGCGAGCCCGTGACGCCGCCGTGAAGTTCGCGCGATTCCTCGCCGGCCGCTCGAGCGCCGTGCTTCGCGCGCAGGTCGGACGTCAGGTGGTCGCGAATGCACTGGCGTGGGAGGACGAACGGCTCTCCTCCGACGCGGTGCTGGGTGCCTTTCGCGCACAGCTCTCGAGCGCCGTTCCGATGCCGAACGGGCCGGAGATGCGCAACCTCTGGGAGCCGGCCAAGTTGGGGCTGAAGAAGCTGCTGCGCGGCCGTGCGAGCCCGGAAGAGGCCGCCACCGCTGCGTCGCGCCGCTTTCACGCCATTGCACGACGGGCCCCCGCGGAGGCCGACGCAAGGCCCTACGCCATTCTCGTCTCGTGCGCGCTCATCGTCCTCGCGACGATCGCCGGACGCGCCGGCTGGCGCGCACTTCGGGGCCAGCGCCCTGGTGACGTGCTGACGGGCTGGAGCTGGATCGGACCCGGCATGGCGACGACGACGGTGCTGGTCTTCGTGCCGTTCGCGATGGGGCTCGGCCTCGCCTTCTTCGACCACCACGAGGGCAGCTACACCTTCGTCGGCTTCGCGAACTTCGCGGACATTCTGCTCGCACGCCGCTTCCCTGCGGCCGAGCCGCTCTCGTTCTATTACGCCCTCGTCGTGACGCTCGCTTGGACGGTGACGAACGTGGCGCTGCACATCTCCATCGGTCTCGGACTCGCGCTGCTGCTGAACCGTGCGGAACTCGCCGGGAAAGGGCTCTATCGGGTGCTGCTGGTCCTGCCGTGGGCCGTGCCGAACTACATCACCGCCCTGTTGTGGAAGGGGCTGTTCGACTGGGAGTTCGGGGCGGTCAACGGGCTGCTCGAGCTGGTCGGGCTGGACCGTGTCGCCTGGTTCTCGTCGGTGTGGACGGCCTTCGTCGCAAACCTCTGCACCAATGCGTGGCTCGGCTTCCCGTTCATGATGGTGGTGTCGCTGGGGGCGCTGCAGGCCATTCCGCGGGAGCTGTACGAGGCGGCCGACGTCGACGGCGCCTCACGCTGGATGACCTTTCGACACGTCACGCTGCCACTGCTCCGCCCCGCGCTGGTCCCGGCGCTGCTGCTCGGCATGGTCTGGACCTTCAATGCGTTCAACGTCGTCTACCTGGTCTCGGGCGGCGAGCCGGACAACGCGACGGACATCCTCGTCTCCGAGGCCTATCGCTGGGCCTTCGCGCGGCAGGAGCAGTACGGCTATGCGGCGGCCTACGCGGCGCTGATCTTCCTTATCCTGCTGGGATGGAGCATCTATGCGCGCCGGCTGGCACGCCGCGCGGAGGAGAGCGCGCGATGAGACTCTGGCAACGCCTCTGGCCTCACGCCGTACTCGCCCCCGCGGCCTTCGTCTCGCTCTATCCGGCGCTTTGGGTGCTGAAGACCGCGCTGTCGCGGTCGCAGCAGCTCGACCCGTCGCCGTCGCCCGTGCCCCGCGAGTGGGTCTTCGACCAGTTCCGGGCGGTGATGACGACCGCCGATGGTGCGGGTCACTGGCTCTTCGGCCGGCAGCTGCTCAACTCGCTGGCGGTGGCGGGGGCAACCACGATCGTCGGCCTGCTGCTGGCGTGCACCGCCGCCTACGCCTTCAGCCGCTTCCGTTTCGCGGGCCGGGAAATGGGCCTCGCGGCGCTGCTGCTCACCCAGGTCTTCCCCAGCGTCGTGATGATGGTGCCGCTCTACCTGATCCTGAAGCGGCTGCACCTGCTCGACTCGCTGGCGGGGCTCGTCCTCGTCTACGCGACGACGTCGGTGCCCTTCTCGGCCTTCATGCTCAAGGGCTACTTCGACACGCTCCCGCGCGAGTTGGAGGAGGCGGCGGCGGTCGATGGCGCCTCGCGATGGACGACCTTCTGGCGGGTGATGCTGCCGCTTGCGCGGCCTGCGCTGGTGGTCACGGCGCTCTTCGGATTCATGTCGGCGTGGAACGAGTTCGTGCTGGCCTCGACGCTCTTGACCAGCGAGCGCTCGTTCACGCTGCCCGTCGCGCTCCAGCGCCACATCGGCGAGTACCAGACCAGCTGGGGACTGTTCGCTGCGGGCGCCATCCTGACGAGCCTTCCGGTGATGGCGCTCTTCTACGCGCTCCAGAAGCACCTCGTCGGCGGGCTGACCGCGGGTGGCGTGAAGGGCTGAGGCAGGACGCGCGTTCCAGTGGCGGGCGCTACTCGACGGTGACGCTCTTCGCGAGGTTGCGCGGCTGGTCGACGTCGGTGCCTCGGTGATCGGCCACGTGGTACGAGAACAGCTGGAGCGGAATCACGTTGACGATCGGCGCCACGAGTGCCGAACAGGCCGGCACCGGGAGCACCTTGTCGGCAATCGCGGAGGCGTGCGTGTCTCCGTCGTTGACCACGGCGATGATGCGGCCGCCGCGCGCGCGCACCTCCTCCATGTTGCCCAGCATCTTCTCGTAGGTGTCCTGCCCCCCCTGCTTCGGATCGCGGGTGGCGATGACGACGACGGGAACATCCTCGTCGATGAGCGCGATGGGACCGTGCTTCATCTCGCCGGCCGCGTAGCCTTCGGCGTGGATGTACGAGATCTCCTTGAGCTTCAGCGCTCCCTCGAGCGCCACCGGAGCCTGCAGGCCTCTGCCGAGGAACAGCACGTCCTTCGCCGACGAGTAGGCGCGGGCGGCCTCCAGCGCAGCGCCCTCGCGCTCCAGAGCCTGGTCCACCAGCCCGGGCACGGCGTTGAGCGCCTGCAGGACCTCACGCGCGGCTTCTGACGTCAACGTGCCGCGCAGGCGCCCCAGCTTCACCGCAAGCAGCAGCATGGCGGCGAGCTGCGTCGTGAAGGCCTTGGTCGAGGCGACGCCGATCTCCGGACCGGCGTGCGTGTAGAGCACGTCGTCGGCCTCGCGGGTGATGGCGCTGCCGACGACGTTGCAGACGGCCAGCGTGCGCGCCCCCTTGCCCTTCGCCTCGCGCATGGCGGCGAGCGTGTCGGCCGTTTCACCCGACTGCGAGATCGCGACGCAGAGCGTGTTCGGCAGCACGAGCGGGTCGCGGTACCGGAACTCGCTCGCCAGGTCGATCTCCACGGGCAGCTTCGCCAGCGTCTCGATGTACTGCTTGCCGACGACGCCCGCGTGGTAGCTCGTGCCGCAGGCGACGATCGTGGCGCGCGTCAGCGCCTTCGCTGCCTCGGCGTCGAGCGAGACGCCGTCGAGCGTCACGTCCCCCTTCTCGAGTGACGCGCGGCCGCGGATGGTGTCGACGAGGGCGCGGGCCTGCTCGTGAATCTCCTTGTGCATGAAGTGCTTGTGGCCGCCCTTCTCCGCCATCACGGGCGTCCAATCGATGCGGCGCGGCTTGCGGGTGACGGCTTGACCTCGGGCGTCGAAGATCTCGATGCCGCTGCGGCGCAAGCGCACCACCTCGCCCTCCTCGAGGAAGACGACGTCCCGGGTGCGCTCCAGAATCGCCGGCACGTCCGAGGCAAGGTAGTTCTCACCCTGGCCGTAACCGACGACGAGAGGGCTGGCGTTCTTCGCGGCGACCAGCGTCTCGGGGTCAGCGGCGCTCACCACGGCAAGCGCGTAGGTGCCACGCACTTCACGCAGCGCAGCCTTCGTCGCCGCCAGCAGGTCGAGACCCTTTGCAACCTCGTCGGCGATGAGGTGCGCGAAGATCTCGGTGTCGGTCTCGGAGGTGAACGCGTGGCCCGCGTCGCGCAGGCGCGCCTTCAGTTCGAGGTGATTCTCGATGATGCCGTTGTGCACCACCGCGACGCCGCCATAGCTGTGGGGATGGGCGTTCTCATCGCTCGGCCGGCCGTGCGTCGCCCAGCGCGTGTGGCCGATGCCGAGGGCGCCCTGGGGGCGCTCCTTCACCACCAGCGTCTCGAGGTTGACAAGCTTTCCGCGGCTGCGGAGGACGCCCAGCCCCTGCGGTCCGACCAGCGCCACGCCGGCGCTGTCGTAGCCGCGGTACTCGAGCCGCTTCAAGCCCGCGATGAGGAAAGAGGCGCAGTCCTCGCCGCCGACGTAACCAACGATGCCGCACATGGCGACCACTCCTACGCTCGCGCGGCGCTCGGCCGGCGGGAAAGTCTCAACTTCGCTTGGGGGCCGTCCGAAACGCTCGACGCCGAGCGGCCCAGCCTTCCTTCACGCTCTGCGGCGCGCGAGACAGCGCCAGTGCATCCGCCGGGACGTCCTGCGTGATGGTCGAGCCGGCGCCCACGTAGGCGCCGTCGCCGAGCGAAACGGGCGCGACGAGCTGCGAGTCCGAGCCGATGAAGACCCCGTCGCCCAGCCTCGTCTCGTGCTTGTTCACGCCGTCGTAGTTGCAGGTGATGGTGCCCGCGCCGATGTTGCAGCCGGCGCCGATCACCGCGTCGCCTAGGTAAGCGAGATGGTTCGCCTTCGACTTCGGGCCGATGCGCGCCTTCTTCGTCTCCACGAAGTTGCCGATGTGGACCTCGTCCGAAAGCTCCGTGCCGGGGCGCAGCCGCGCAAAAGGGCCGATGACCGCTCGGGCCCCCACGACGGCGCCCTCGAAGTGGCTGTACGGCTTCACTTCGACGCCGGGACCGATGCTGCTGTCGATGACGACGCAGCCCTGCCCGATGCGAGCCCCGCGGCCGATGCGCGTGCGTCCATGCAGCGACACCTGCGGCCCCAGCTCCACGTCCTCGTCCAGTTCGACGCCCTCGTCGACACGCGTCGAGGACGGGTCCATCAGGGTGACGCCGGACCGCATCAGCTGCAGGTTGCGCTCGGCGCGATAGACTGCGTCCGCGGCCGCAAGCTCGGCACGGTCGTTGATGCCCGCCATCTCGCCATGCGGCGCCTGGGTCGCGACCACGCTGCGACCCGCCTCGCGGGCCTTCGAAACGAGATCGGTCAGGTAGAACTCGCCCTGTGCGTTCCGCGGCGAAAGCGTCGCAAGGGTCGCCGACAGGAAGGCCGCATCGAAGCAGTAGAGCCCCGCGTTGACCTCGGCGATAGACCGCTCGTTCGGCGCCGCATCCCGCTCTTCGACGATGCGCGAGACGTTGCCGGAGGCATCCCTGACGAGACGCCCATAGCCCGTGGGCTGCGGCGGCGTCATCGAGACCAGCGCCACGGCCGCACCGGCTTCCCGGCGCGCGCGAACGAGGGTGCGAATCGTCTCCGCGCGCACGAGCGGCACGTCGCCGGAAAGCACCACCACGTCGCCCGCACCGAAGCCGGCCTGCTCCCCCGCCATGCGCACGGCATGCCCGGTGCCCAGCTGCTCGGACTGCAGGGCGAACGAGATGCCCTGGGCGAACAAGCCCGACACACGGGTTCTGACGGCCTCGGCCTGATGCCCGACGACCACGACGACACGACCGGCCCCCGCCTCACGCGCTCGGTCGATCGCGAATGCACAGAGCGGGCGACCGCCGACCTCGTGCAGGACCTTGGCGCGCTCACTCTTCATGCGCGTGCCTCGTCCGGCGGCGAGGACGACGGCGGTGAGCATCGGATCGTTCGTGGACATCGGGCTCCCAAGCGGCCGGAACGCTCGTTTTCGGGTCCCGCACCCTAGCGACGGCCCCCGTGGACCGTCAAGGCGCGGCAGCCCTTGCGCGCCGCGAGCAAGCGAGCGTTCGTCTCTTGCCGACGACGGGAGCCTCGCGCTTTAACGTCGCCATGCGGTTCGCGACCGTTGACGCCCACCTCCACGCCGAAGGACTGACCGACGCCGACCTCGAGACACTGGCTCGCTTCGGTGTCCATCAGGTGGTGCTCTGCGCCCACGACGGTGCGCTTGCGGTGGGCGATTGCAGCGCCGCATCGTGGCGTGGGCAGTTCGACCGCCTGCTCGGCTTCCATGGCCCCCGGCTGGAACGCGCCGGCCTGCGCCCCCTCTTCGTGCTTGGCGTCCATCCCGCCCATGCCCCGGAGCGCGGCCTCGAGGCGCTCTTGGAAGATCTGCCGGCCTACCTGTCGCATCCGGCCGTCGTCGGTGTCGGCACGCTGGGGCTCGAGAGGTTCGACGCGCATGAGCGCCACGTTCTCGACCGGCAACTCGCGCTCGCGGCCGAATTGCGCCGACCCGTTTGGATGGAGCCTTCGGCGCTGCAGGGCAACTCCGGCCTTCGCCGTCTCGCGGGCGTGCGGCATGCCTCAGGCTTTCCGCTCGAGCGCGCGCTGATCGGTCGGGTGACGCCAGCCATGCTGCCAACACTGCTCGCGCTGGGCTTCACGCTCGCGCTCGAGCCTTCGGAGGGCCGCCTTTCGCTGGCCGATCTGACACGGGTGCTGAAGCGTCACGGGGCCAGCCGATTCGTGCTGAGCTCCCACGCCGGCGAGGGCTCGGCCGACCTGCTCGCCGTTCCGGCGCTCGTCTCGCATCTGTTCGACGCCGGCCTGCCTCGAGACCTCATTCGCCGCGTCGCCCGCGACAACGCCCTCGCGTTCATCGGACGTCCGGACGCGATGTCACCACCCGGGCCGACGATCGGCTAGGGTGCGCGCCATGCAGCCCGCACAGCTCCGCGCCCTCGTCCTCGACCTCTTCTCCCGCATCCACGACGGCCGCGAACTGGCCGACCGGGCTCTTGATCGCGCGCTGAGAGCGAACCCATCGCTCCACAGCCGCGAGCGCCGTCTCGTCTCCGAGGCGACCTTCGCGATGGTGCGCCACGTGCGTCGCCTCGATTGGCAGCTGTCGGTCGCCCTGGCCGCCACGCGGCAGCCCTCCTTCGAGAGCTTCGCCACACCCGAGCAGCACCGGCTGCGCTTCGCCCTCGCCCTCGCCACCGAGCTGGACCGCACGCCGCAAGAGGCCGCGTCGCTCGCCGGCTGTGATGCAAGCCTCGCGCGGACCCTTGACCACGCGGCGACGACCGAGCCCCGCTGGCCCGAAAACCCTGTCCAGAACCTCGCCGTTCGGCGCTCGGTGCCCGACTGGATCGCGGCGCGTCTCATCGGGCGCTTCGGCGACGAGGCCGACGCCTTGCTCGCCGCGCTCAACGACCGCGCACCGCTCAGTCTCCGTGCCAATCTGCTGAAAAACAGCCGGGAACAGCTGATCGAAACGCTCAAGAAGGGCGGGATCGAGGCGCGGCCCGGACGATGGTCGCCCTGGGCGGTGACGCTGGAGGGCCGTCCCAACATCTTCGCCCTCCCCGGCTTCAAGGAAGGCCTCTTCGAGGTGCAGGACGAGGGCTCGCAGCTGATCGCCCTGATCACCGGGGCAGCCTCGGGAAAGACGGTCGTCGACGCCTGCGCCGGAGGGGGCGGCAAGACGCTGGCGCTGGGCGCCATGATGAAGAACAAGGGCCGCCTCGTCGCCTGTGACGTCACCCCCGAGCGCATGCGGGACCTCGCGCCTCGGGCCCGCCGGGGCAGCGTCTTCTGCATCGAGCCCAAGGTCGTGTCCGCGGGTCCCGAGGGCGACGACGCGCTCAAGAACCTGACCCGCAAGGCCGACGTGGTGCTCATCGATGCGCCGTGCAGCGGGACCGGCTCGTGGCGACGCAACCCCGACGCCCGCTGGCGCATGACCGAAGAAGAGGCCGCGAAGTTCCCGGCGCTGCAGCTCTCGATCCTCGAGCGCTATTCGCGGCTCGTGAAGCCCGGTGGAGCCCTCGTCTACGCGACCTGTTCGGTGCTGAAGGAAGAGAACGAGGACGTGGTCGCCGCCTTCACGGCAGACGAGCGGTTCACGCTCGAAGCGGCGCCGGTCTCGCGCGAGCTCTGCGACGACCTGGGCCGGCTCCGGCTCCTGCCCCACACCCACGGCACCGATGGATTCTTCGCCGCGGTCCTTCGCAAGGCCTGATCGATGCCCGACTCCGCCCCGGACCTGTTCGCTCTGACTCCCGCCGGACATGGCCGATGGCAGGTCGTCGTCCCGGAGGGCTGGGCACAGGGTCGCGGTGCCTTCGGCGGACTCGTCGTCGGTTGGATGACGCGCGCTGCGGAGGCGGCCGAGGTCGACTCCGAGAGGACCGTCCGAACGCTCTGCGCGCACATCGTGGGCCCCGTGCAGGTCGGTCCTGCAACGCTCGTCGTTGAACCGCTGCGTGAGGGCAGCGGGGTCTCGACCCGCGCCGTGAAGCTCCTGCAGCCCACCCGAAACGGAGCCGAAGAGCTGCTGGCGCACGCCGTGGTTTCACTCGGCCGCCGACGCGTCGCCGACCGCGACTTCACCGTTCGCAGCGCACCGCGGGCACCTGCGGCGAGCGGCCTCGACGTCGCGCCCATCGCTCCGCCACTGGGCCCCGAGTTCGCGCAGAACCTCGAGTTCAGGCCCGTCAGCGGCGTGCCCCTGTCCGCGCCGGGGGAAGCATCGATCGGCGGCGCGACGACCCTCGGTCACGTCCGCTCATGCACGCCCCCGAAACGTGTCGACGCGGCGTATCTCGCGGCCATCGCCGATGCCTACTGGCCGTCCATCTACGTCACCGAAGAGGCGCTCCGGCCGATGGCCACCCTCGCCTTCACGCTCGATCTGGTCAGCGACCCGGCGGCGCTCGACCCGGAGCAGTCCTTCCTGGTCGAGACCCGTGCCCTGGCAGCTCGAGACGGCTTCGTCGTCGAGGACCGCAGCATCTTCTCTGCGGACGGGACGCTCGTCGCGCTCAACAGACAGACGTTCGTCATCATCAAATAGGCGTTGGTCCGGGCTCAGCGCGCGTTCGGCATCCACTTCGTCTCGGGAGCCCCCGCACGGAAGTTCGCGAGGCGCGCCAGGGTGAAGAGGTGGTCGCTCAACCTGTTCAGATACTTCAGCGCGTAGGGAGCCACCGCCTCATGCGCCGCCAGGGTCACCACCGAGCGCTCGGCCCGGCGACAAACCGTCCGGGCAACGTGCAATGTCGAGCCGAGCCGCGAACCCGACGGCAGAACGAACGACGTCAGCGGCGGAAGCTCGGTGTCGAACCGATCGATCTCGCCTTCGAGTCGCGCGATCTCCACCTCGGTCAACTCCGGGACGCCCCGGGGAGCCGAGGAAGGGTCGGGCGTCGCCAGCTGCGCGCCCAGAACAAACAGCTCGGCCTGCAGTCGCGCGAGAATCGCCGCCATGTCGGCGTCGGGTCCGTCGGCCCGCGCGAGCCCCAGCAGCGCATTCAGCTCGTCGACGTCGCCGTAGGCTGCCACGCGCAAGTCGTCCTTGCGAACACGGCCTGCACCGAACAGGCCCGTCGTCCCATCGTCGCCCACACGCGTGTAGATCTTCATCGACAGCTCACCTCGAGTTTCGGAACCTGAACGGCCCCGGGCGGACGACGGATGCCCATCGCAGCGATCCGATTCGCTGGGTCAGCCTTGCGCCGAAGGGCCTGCGGTGGAATGGATACGGCGCTTTTCCAGCGAGGAGGAACCGCCGATGGCCTTTCAGTCGTTCGAGGAGTTCTGGCCCTTCTACATTGGGGAGCACCGGCGGCCGTCGACCCGCGCACTGCATTACCTGGGCACGGGAGCGGGCTATCTGCTGGGCATCTGCGCGTTGGTCACCCTGAATCCATGGCTCGTGCCGGTGGCCCTCGTCTCCGGCTACGGCCCGGCGTGGGTCAGCCACTTCTTCATCGAGCACAACCGACCGGCCACCTTCAAGCATCCGTTGTGGAGTTTCCGAGGCGACGCTCGGATGCTGCGCTACTTCCTGACCGGCCGGATGGGTGCCGAGTTCGCCCGTCTCGAGCGCCAAGGGTTTCGGCACGCCTCGCCGGCCCCGGAATAGCAGTCGGTCGCCGTCCGTTTCCCGCCCCCGCCATCGCGGCTGAGCGCTAGCGTACGCCGCCCGTTTCACTCAGGGAGTCCCGAATGCCCCCGCGTCCGAGGCCGGTTCTTGCGGTCGCCGTCATCGCCATGTCGGCCTGCGCGAAGAACGCTGCCGAGCTTCGCCCGACCGCTCCGGAGCCCGTCGCGCCGGCGACCGCGGCCCCCCTCACGAAGAACGTCTCTCTCGCGGAGGTCGGCCTCGACGCTGCCGCCATGGACCGCAGCCAGAGCCCCTGCGAAGACTTCTACGCCTTCGCCTGCGGCACCTGGCTCAAGAACACGCCCATCCCGGCCGACCGCGGCCAGTGGACCCGCAGCTTCAGCGAAATCGACAAACAGAACGACGAGACGCTGAAGGCCATCCTCGAAGGGGCGGCCTCCGCCTCGGAGCCGGGCCTGAAGAAGCTCGGCGCCTACTACGCCGCATGCATGGACGAGTCGGCGATCGAGAAGGGCGGCCTCTTGCCGCTCAAGAAGCAACTCGACGTCATCCGAGCCGTGAAAAGCGAGGAGTCGCTGCGCGCCGCATTGCTCGAACTGCAGAAGGTCGACGTGACCGTGCCGCTGCACACCGGCGTCGAGCAGGACATGAAGGACGCGACGCGGATGATCTTCGCGATCGATCAGGGCGGCCTCGGCCTGCCGGACCGCGACTACTACCTGAAGGACGACGCGAAATCGACGGCGCTGCGCGAGACCTACACGGCGCATCTCGAGCGCATGCTCGCCCTGCTGGGTGAAAAAACGGCGGACGCGAAGCAGGGCGCCCAGGCCATCCTGCGGCTCGAGACGGAGCTCGCGAAGGTGTCGAAGAGCCGCGTCGAGCGCCGCGATCCGAACAGCCTCTACAACAAGGTCGACCGCGAAACGCTGCGCAAGCTGGCCGGCAGTTTCCCGTGGGACAAGATGTTCGCCGCCCTCGGAAAAGAGGACGTACAGGAGATCAACGTCACGAGCCTGCCGTTCATCGAGGGCGTCGGCGCGCTCATCCGCACCCAGAAGGCGGAAACGTGGCGCCCGTACCTGAGCTACCACCTCGCCCGGTCGATGGCGAACGCCCTGCCGAAGGCTTTCGCCGACGAAGCCTTCACACTGACCAAGGCGCTCAGCGGCCAGAAGGAGCTCGAGGTCCGCTGGAAGCGCTGCGTCGCATCGACCGACCACGCGCTGGGCGAACTGCTCGCGCAGCCGTTCCTGGAGAGGCGCTTCGGCCCCTCCTCGAAGGCCGCCACCGAGCAGATGGTGGGCGAAATTCGCAAGGCCTTCGGCGCCGGACTCCAGAAGCTCGACTGGATGGACGAGGCGACCCGCGTGCGCGCCGAGGAAAAAATGAACGGCATGGCCTTCCTCATCGGCTATCCGTCGAAGTGGAAGAGTTACGACTGGCCGGTGGGCGGCAGCTACGCGGCGAATGTGCTCGCGAGCCGTCAGGCCGAAATCCAGCGGGAAATGGCCAAGCTGGGCAGACCGGTCGACCGAGACGAGTGGTACATGACTCCGCCCACGGTCAACGCCTACTACGACCCGCAGAAGAACCAGATGGTCTTCCCGGCAGGAATCCTTCAGCCGCCCTTCTACGACCCGGCAGCCTCCGTCGCGGTCAACATGGGCGGCATGGGCATGGTCGTCGGCCATGAACTGACCCACGGCTTCGACGACGAGGGCTCGCAGTACGCCGCAGATGGCAACCTCCACAGCTGGTGGGAGCCGGCCACCCGCGAACGGTTCGAAGCCAGGACCCAGTGCATCGGAGACCAGTACGCGGCCTACGAGCCGGTGCCCGGCGTGAAGCTGAACGGCAAGCTGACCATGGGCGAGAACATCGCCGACAACGGCGGTGTGAAGTTCGCTTTCGAGGCCTATCGGAGCATGCGCAAGGACGCCCCCGAGCGGCTCGTCGCCGACGGCTTCAACGAAGACCAGCAGTTCTTCCTCGCCGTTGCCCAGGCCTGGTGCACCAACTCGACCGAGGAAATTCAGCGCATGCGCGCGGCCACCGATCCGCACTCTCCGCCGCGGTTCCGGGTCAACGGCGCCCTGTCGAACCAGCCGGAATTCTGGAAGGCCTTCTCCTGCGAACCCGGTTCCACGATGCGGCCCCGGAACGCCTGCGCGGTCTGGTGATGGACGCCCTGCAGGCCACGCCGGCCGACGCCGGCCTCACGCTGGATCGCTTCCTCGCGAGGCACCTCTCCGGGGTCTCCATCGAGCGGGCCCGCACGCTCTGCGCGCAGGGCCGCGTCCGCATCCGGGGCAAGGTCGCCGGGGCGACACGGAAGCTGTGGGGCAACGAGCAGATCGAGCTGGCGACGCCGAAGGCTTCGCGTCCCACCGGAAACGACGACGGGACGCCGCTCCCCGTGCTTCACGACGACGCGGCCCTCGTCGTGGTCGACAAGCCTGCCGGCCTCGCCGTCGATCGCTCCGGGGAGACACCCTCGGTGGTGTCGCTCCTCTCGCGGCGCCTGACCGGATTCCATGTCGACGGGCAGTCGGAGCCCGGCGTCGTCCATCGCCTCGACCGCGACACGTCGGGTTGCCTCGCCCTCCCGAAGACCGACGCCGCCCGCGCCGCGCTCCTGGCCGCGTTCGAACAGAAGCAGGTCGACAAGCGCTACGTCGCGCTGGTGTTGGGCGAGCCCCCCGACACCCTCGAATTGGACACGCCCTACGGCCGCTCGAAGGTCGACCCGCGCCTCTTCACGACGAAGCTTCGCTCGGCACGCCGCGCGCGCCTCTCCTTCCGCGTCCGTGAACGCTTCCAGGGCGTCACGCTGCTCGAGATTGCACTCGACACCGGCCGCACCCACCAGATCCGCGTGCAGCTGTGCGAGGCCGGCTTCCCCGTCTTGGGAGATGCGGTCTACGGTCCACAGCCGACCCGAAGCCACCCGGCCGCCGTCCAGCTCGGGAGGCACGCGCTGCACGCCGAGTCACTCGCCCTGCCTCACCCCGCCGACGGCAGCCGGCTGGCCTTCAGCGCCGCATGGCCGACCGAGATGCGACAGGTCGTCGAAGAGCTGCGAGGCGCTTAGCGCTCGCCCCAGCGCAGCTTGTTGCGCAGCACCGCGAAGTAGCTCGCGTGGTCGCTCCGGATCAGCACCGTCGCGGTGGAGGCCTTGCGCACCACGACGCGGTCGCCCCGCTCGAGCGCCCGTCCCGTCTGGCCGTCCAGCGTCACGAACATCTCGCTCTCGCTCTTGAGCACGAACTCGAGCGTCGGCCCCTCGGGCAGCACGATCGGCCTCTGAGTCAGCGTGTGCGGGCAGATGGGGGTCAGCAGCACCGCATTGACCGCCGGATGCATCAACGGGCCGCCCGCCGCGAGGGCGTAGGCGCTCGAGCCGGTCGGCGTGGAGATGATGACCCCGTCCGCCTTGAAGGTCGTGAGGTAGGCGCCGTCGACGCTCGCCTCGATGTCCGCAATGCGGGCGAGCGCGTTCTTCCCGATCACGGCGTCGTTGAGCACTTCGCCCTCGAGCAGCGTCTCGTCTCCGCGCATCACGCTGACCGAAAACTTCATCCGCCGCTCGAGCGAGTACCGGCCCGCGAGCGCGTGCTCCAGCGCCTCGAAGGTCCGCTCACGCGGGACGTCGGTCATGAAGCCGAGCGAGCCGTAGTTGATGCCGAGCAGCGGCACCTCTCGCCCTTCGAACAGGCGGGCCGCATGCAACAGCGTGCCGTCCCCGCCCAGCACCACCGCGAGGTCGGTCACACGGGCCAGCTCGGCGGGCTCAAGCCCGGCCGTTCCCGCGACCACCGACGACGCCTCGCTGACGACCGCCTTTCCACGCGCCAGCAACCAATCGGCGACCTCTTCGGCGAAGGCAATCGCCTCGGGCTTCGAGCGGCGAGGAATGAGGGCGATGGTCTGCATGGGCGCAGTCGAAGGTATCAAGCCTCGAGGCAATCGAGGGCTGACATCCGCACGGCTTCGGACTACCTAAGCGGACGTGGAACTGTTCACGCAGGCTGCCGACAGGGACCCCTCGCTTCTGCCGCTCGCCGAGAGGCTGCGCCCGCGCACGCTCGACGAGGTGGTGGGGCAGGAGCATCTGCTCGGTACCGGAACGCTGCTGCGCCGCGCCATCGAGCAGGACCGCCTGCCGTCGATGATTCTCTGGGGGCCTCCCGGCGTCGGGAAGACGACCATCGCCCGCCTCCTCGCAAAGCATACGAAGGCCGAGTTCGTCTCGATCTCCGCCGTGCTGTCGGGCGTAAAAGAGATTCGCGAGGTCGTCGACCAGGCCGAGCAGCGGCGCGCACTCCACCGCCGCCGCACCCTGCTGTTCGTCGACGAGATCCATCGCTTCAACCGAAGCCAGCAGGACGCCCTCCTCCCGCACGTCGAGCGGGGTCTCCTGGTGCTCGTCGGCGCCACGACCGAGAACCCGTCGTTCGAGGTGAACGCCGCGCTCCTGTCGCGGGCCCGTGTCTTCGTCCTCAAGGCCCTCGACGAACCGGCCATCGTGAAGCTCCTGTCACGCGCACTGACAGACGAGCGCGGGCTCGGCGCTGAACAGCTGGAGGCAGACCCGAGGGCCCTCGCATTCATCGCCCGCCGCTCCGACGGCGACGCGCGCCGCGGGCTCGTCGCACTCGAGGTCGCCTCGAGCGCGGCGCTGGGGAGGCGGGCCGGCGACGGCGCCGCACGCATCGAGCTCTCTGACGCGGAGGAGGCCCTCCAGCAGCGTTCGCTGCGATACGACAAGGGCGGCGAGGAGCACTACAACCTCGCCAGCGCCTTCATCAAGTCGCTGCGCGGCTCGGACCCCGACGCGGCCGTCTACTACATGGTCCGCATGCTCGAGGCGGGCGAACCCGCGCGCTTCGTCCTGCGCCGCATGGTCATCTTCGCCTCCGAGGATGTTGGAAACGCCGACCCGCAGGCCCTGCGCACGACCCTGGACGCCCTCGCAGCCACCGAGTTCGTGGGCATGCCCGAGGCGGTGCTGCCCATGTCGCAGGCCGTCACCTACCTCGCGATGGCGCCCAAGTCGAACAGCGCGCTGACGGCCTACGCCGCCGCCCGCAAGGACGTCACCGAACACGGCACGCTCGACGTGCCGATGCACATCCGAAACGCTCCCACCGGCTTGATGGAAAAGCTGGGCTACGGCGGAGGCTACAAGTACCCGCACAACTTCTCCGGCCACTACGTCGCCGAGGAGTACCTGCCCGACCTGCTGCGTGGTCGCCGCTACTACCAGCCCAGCGAGAATGGCGAGGAGAAGCGTCTGAAGATTCGCCTCGACGAGATCCTCGAAGCCCGCACGAAAAAGAGCGAGACGCCGGAGTCATGACACTCCGGCGAGCCGCAGCACTGGCCCTGCTGGGGCTCTACGCGTTCCTGAGTCTCCTGCGCCCGTCGCTGCACCTCGCGCATCACTCGGCGGACCACAGCCACCGTGCCAACGGCGCGATCGATTGGTCGTCGATTCGAACGCGGGACGGACACGTCAACCTCGCGGCACTCGCCCGGCAGCTGGGCCTCGAAACGGCGCAGCACGAGGCGGACCATCGAAGCGGCCGCTCCCACGAGCATCCCGACAAGAGCCCTCGGACCGACTCTCACGGTGAAGGCGCAAGCGAGCACTTCGGCGTCGCGCTGCTGTCGCCGAACGGCCCTATGGCACAGCCGCCTCCGCCGGTCCTCGCCGCCGTTCGTCCGGCCGTCGTCCCCCGGAGTGTTGATGTCGGGGCGCCGCCTTTCCTCACGGCCCAGAGGGCACAGGCCCCGCCGATCGTCTGACGCTTCAACTCAACGCGCGTCGACCATCTGCAGACCGGAGCCGCAGCGCGGCTCTAGCGGGCTTTTTCCATGTCATACCTGTCGAGCTGTGCGCGGCGCCTTGCGCTCGCGACCATCGTCCTCGCCTCCGACGCACTCGGTGAAGAAGCGGCTCCCGAACAGCCCCCCGAGCCCGAACAGCCAGCGCCCACCTACGAGGCGCGCGTCGTGGCCTCGCGGCCGTTCACGGCGGCGACCGCCTCGATCATTCGTGACCGGGACTTCCTCGCCATGCCCCGCCATACGCCGACCGACCTCCTGCGCTCGGTTCCGGGGCTGGTCATCGCGCAACACCAGGGCGGCGGCAAAGCAGACCAGCTCTTCCTGCGCGGCTTCGACGCCGACCACGGCACCGATGTCGCACTCTCCATCGACGGAGTGCCCATCAACCTGGTCGGCCACGCTCACGGCCACGGATACGTCGACCTGCACTTCCTCATTCCGGAGGTCATCGAACGACTCGAGGTGACGAAAGGGCCGTACTTCGCCGACCAGGGCGACTTCGCCACCGCCGGCGCCGTGAACCTGGTGACCCGCTCGGCACTCGAACGGCCACAGGTTTCGCTCTCGGCAGGAACTTTCGACACCTACCGCCTCCTGGCTCAGGCGAGCCATTCGACGGGGCGAACCTCGAGCTTCGCAGCGATCGAAGGTCACGTGAGCGACGGCCCGTTCCTGTCCCCGGAACGGCTGCGCCGCTTCAACCTCTTCGCAAAGGCATCGCACGAGCTCTCGAGCGCGACGAGGCTGGCCCTGCTCATCACCTCGCACGCGTCGACCTGGAGCGGCTCGGGGCAGATCCCTGCGCGGCTCGTCGATGCCGGCCTGCTGGATCGATTCGGGGCCCTCGACCCCTCCGAAGGCGGCGAGACACTGCGTCACCAGGCGACGGCAGCGTTCGTTCACGATGCCGGTGACGGTCGCTTCACCGCAACGCTGTCCCTGCTCCGATACGGCCTCGCGCTGTTCAACAACTTCACCTTCAATCTCAACGATCCCGTCCACGGTGACGCCATCGAGCAGGACGACTCGCGAACCATGCTGTTCGGCGCGGCCCGCTATGAACGGCTCACCTCGACCCGATGGGGGAACCTGAAACACCTCGTCGGTGTGAGCGGCCGGTTCGACGACATCGAGGGAGCCCTGTGGCAGGTGCAGGCCCGTCGACGGCTGCTGGACTGCCGCGGCGGCCAGAATCCGTGCGTCCACACGAGAACAAGGCAATCGAATGACGCGCTCTTCCTGCAGGAGGAGTGGCATCCGACCCGCGGAGTCCGGATCATCGCCGGCGGCCGTCTCGACCGGCTCGCAGCCCGGGTGGAGTCGCTGCGGCCCGACGGTCGACTCTCCGTCGGCGCTTCGCTGCAGCTGCCCGCTCGCCTCGACCGACTGCTCCTCTCACCGAAGCTGAGCGCGGTCGTCTCGCCCCACCCAACCGTCGACCTGTTCGTCAACGCCGGTCGAGGGTTCCATTCCAACGACGTGCGCAGCGCGCTGTCGAGTGAAGGCACCGGCCTCTTCGGCCTCGCGACCGGCGCCGAGGCAGGCGCACGAGCCGTCTTTCTCGATAGGACGCTCGAATTGTCGGCAGCACTGTGGGGGATCGACCTGACAAGCGAACTGGTCTGGAGCGGTGACGAAGGCACCACCGAACCCTCCCATGCAACGAGACGTCTCGGTGTGGAAGCCGAGATTCGTTGGCGACCTTTGTCTTGGCTGGCCGCCGATGCATCCCTCACCGCTGCGCAGGCCCGATATGCGAAAGGAGGCCCGGGCAGCGCCGTACCGCTCGCGCCGACGCTGGTCATCACCGGAGGAGTGATGGCTCGCCATCCCAGCGGGGTCGGCGGGGCCGTGCGCATCCGTCACCTCGCCGACAGACCGGCAACCGAATGGACGGCAGCGGATGGGGTTCCGCGCTGCACCGGCGCATTGGACGCTGGCGATCCCGCGATGGCCTGCTTCCTCGTCGCGGAGGGATACACCGTCGCCGACCTTCAGCTGACCTACGAAACACGCCGCTGGTCGCTTGCCTTGACCGTGGAGAATTTGACGAACGCCGTCTACAGGGAGGCCCAGTTCGGCAGCGACTCCCGGGTCGACTTGCCCGGACTCCTCTCGGAGAGGCACCCGGTGAGGGACGTCCACTTCACTCCGGGAAACCCGCTCAGCCTTCTGCTGACCGTGACGGCCAAGCTGTGATTCCGACACCAAGGAAGCCGGCTCAAAACATCCGACTCTGCCCGCCATCGACCACCACGGTGGTGCCGTTCACCCAGGACGCGCGCGCGCTCGCAAGGAAGGCAACGACGTCGGCGATCTCTTCGGGCGTACCGAATCTGCCGGCGGGAATGTCGCTCTTCATCCAGGCTGTAATGCCCTCGGGGTCCGCCTTCAGGCGGCGCTCCCACGAGCCCCCCGGATGGAGCACGCTCCCCGGCGCCACGCCGACGCAGCGCACGCCCAGCGGCATCAGCTCGCGTCCAAGCGCCTTCGTCAGACTGATCAGAGCCGCCTTCGCGACGTTGTAGGTGATGAGCCCGCCCGCCTCACGCCCCCAGATGCTGGCGACGTTGACCACAACGCCTCGAGACGCCACGAGCGCCGCCTGTGCCGCCTTGGTCGCCCGCAGCGCCGGCCAGAAGTTGCGAGCAAGGCCCAGTTCGAAATCGGCGGCCGAGTTGTCGACGAAGGCACCGCCCGACGAGCCGCCCGAGTTGTTGAGCAGCACGTCGATGCGACCGAACCGTGCCAGAGCCCGCGAGACCATCGCTTCCGGACCGCCGTCGGAGGTCAGGTCCACGGAAACGGCCTCGACCTCTGCGCCGGACTGCCGCAGCTCATCCGCGAAAGCCTCCAGCGCGCTGGCACCGCGGGCCGCCAGCACCAGGCGGGCGCCCTCGGCAGCAAGCCGCCTCGCTGCCGCCTGCCCGATGCCCCGGCTGCCGCCTCCGATGATCGCCACCTTGCCGTTCAGCCCGAGATCCATCCGAAGCGTTCCTCTCATCCACCGGGCCGTTCACCGGCCTCCGGAGCCGTCTTGACGCGCCGGACAGGCTCCACTAAGAGTCCGCCGCGATCCCGCCCTTTTTCACGTCAGGAGCTCGTCCCATGGCCGAAGTTTACGAAGTCAGCGATTTCCGGAACGGCTTGCGCATCCTCTTCGAAGGCGAGCCGTACGTCATCCAGTTCTTCCAGCACGTGAAGCCGGGCAAGGGCAACGCCTTCACCCGCACGAAGATCAAGAGCCTGCTCACCGGCCGCGTTCTGGAGCCGACCCTCAAGAGCGGCGACAAGGTCGGCAAGCCGGACGTCGAAGAGAAGGCCATGCAGTACCTCTACAAGGACGACTCCGGCTACATCTTCATGGACAACAAGACCTTCGATCAGGTGAACCTGAACGAGGACGCGCTCGGCGATGGCAAGGAGGCTACCGACGCCATCAACTACCTGAAGGAGAACATCGACTGCCACGTGATGTTCTACAACGGCAAGCCGATCGGCGTGACCCTGCCGAACGCGGTCGACCTCAAGGTCGTCAAGTGTGACCCGGGCGTTCGCGGCGACACCGTCTCGGGCGCCATGAAGCCGGCCACACTCGAGAGCGGATACACGCTCGGCGTCCCGCTCTTCATCAACGAGGGCGACGTCCTGAAGATCGACACCCGCTCGGGCGAGTACCTGACCCGCGTCTCGACCGGCTAGCGGGTCACCCCGGTATCGACCGCGCCGCCCCGCGCCGCAAAGGCCGGGGCGGTTGCTTTTTCTCCCGTCCGACGTCGGATGGCCCTCCCGCGCCCCCGGGAGTTCGAACTGGCCATGTCTTCGAAACAAGCGGCAGGGTGAAAAACGAGAGAGGCCTCTGCGGGGTGACACCAGCCGAGGCCTCGTCATTTTTGCTTGGCGCGCCGGACGGCGATCGACGCCGCGGACCCGAACGACGAGCGCTCGTGTTCTTGACCTGCCCTCAACCGCCTTCTAGCCTTCCGGAAACGCTCGCCTCTCCCCTTTCCGGACGGGAACCTGCAGCACGGTTTCCCGAAGCAGATGGCCTCACCCATGGACAGGACGAAGGTGTTCGAGGCGGCGTCGAAGTTGGCGTCGAAGGGGCAGTACGACAAGGCACTCCGCGAGTTCGACAGGGTGCTGAACGAGGACCCGCGCGACGTTCCGGCCCTGGCCAAGGTTCTGGAATTGCACGGCTTGGCAGGCCATCGGGAGGCTGCGGCCACAGCTCGCGTCCGCCTCGCCGAGTGTTTCGCGGGCGACGGTTTTCTGCTCAAGGCACTCTGGGTCTACCTCGCCCTACTGCAAAGCGGCTTCGACCACCTGGACGTTCGCCGGCGGCTCGCGCTGCTGTACGAGCAGCTGGGTCAGCCGCTGCAGGCGGCGGAGCACCTCTCCGTCGTGGCGTCCCGGCTGGAGCAGTCGGGTGACGCCGAGGCGACCATCACCGCTCTCCAACGGCTGCTGTCTGTGGCTCCCGGCGATGTCGACGCCCGAGTTCGCCTGGGAGAGCTGCACGCCAGGTCCGGTTCCACGTTCGCGGCCATCGCGGAGCTTCGCAGGGCCTTCGAGGCGCTCGAACAGGTCTCTCGGCCCGGCGACCAGCGACGCGTGCTCGCCATTCTGGAGCAGCTGCAGCCCGACGACCCCGACATCGCGAAGGATGCAGCACGCAGCGCACTGCGTGCTGGAGCGCCGAAGGAGGCGCTCGCGAAGCTTCAGCAGGCCTATCTCAAAGCGCCCAAGGACCCGGAGCTGCTCCAGCTGCTTGCACGCACCTTTCAAGAGCTGGGCGAAAAGACGCAGATGCTCGCCACGCTGCGGACGCTGGCCGGATTGCAGAAGGGTGGCCCGCAGCAGCGCACGTTGCTGCTGATCCAGAAGCTGTCGAACGCACAGCGGCCTACGCCCCGCACGTCGGCGCCCCCCGAGCAGGCTCCTGCCTCGGAGTCCGCTCCCCGGACGCCGCCTCCCGCTCCCTCCGACGATGGGGCGGGTATTGACTTGGACCTGGCCGACCTGGACGACGAGCCGGGCGTCGCGGCGACCGGCGCCGTCGAGGAGGTGAGCGCCGCCCCTGTCGTCGCCGCCGTGCAGGCCATTGTGCCGCCGCCTCTCACCGACCTGCTGCCCGACCTGCCGATCTTCAAGATCGAGGCGTCGAGCGACTGCACCAGCAAGATCGCCCTTCCGCAGGCAGAGCCCGAGCACGAGGCAACGCCGCGAATGCCAGGTCCGGAGCGCCAGCAGCCGACGCTCGCGGACGAGGACGGCCTCTCGATTGCTCTTCCCGACCTGCCTCCAGTGGCCCTTGAGCCGCAGGTGCGTGACAACACCGCGCCCATCGATTTGCCGGCCCCGCCCGCTGCCGAGACGGCCGATACCGCGCCGAACCTTCCCTTCTTCCCGCCTCTGGAGGAGATCGGCGATCTGGAGGGCGCTTCCATCGACGCTCCTGCGCCTGCCGACGGCCGACAGGCACCGCAGGCGGTCGAAGCTGGCCCGGAAATCGTCCCGGAGTCGCCGGAGGGCACGGGCGGACCGGGTGCGTTGGAAGGCCTCGTCCATCCGGCCATCCGCGCGACGCGTCGCGTCGGGTTTCTCTGAACGAATTGGCTCTAAAACTGGCGCCGAAGGTTGCAGTGGCCGACAATCTGGGGCTCAAGGCAGGGGGATGGACAGGACGGTGAATGAGCTACCTTGAGCATTTCGGCTTGGCGCGAGAGCCCTTCTCGAACGCGCCCGTGACCGACGGCTACTACGCTTCGAACCAGCACGGCCACGCTCTGGAGCGGCTGAAGTACACCGTTGAACAGTCCAAGGGTTTGGCGCTGCTGATGGGCGCCATCGGCGCGGGAAAGAGCACCCTCGCCCGGCGGCTGCTCGAAACGCTGCCCTCCGAGAGGTTCGAGGCCTCGCTCTTCATCGTCGTCCACGACGAACTGCCGCCGGGCTGGCTTCTGGGACGCATCGCCGCGGCGCTCGGGGTCGGCGAGCCCTCGACCGACCGCCTCGTCCTGCTGTCGCAGCTCTTCGCCCGGCTCGAAGCGATTCACTCCTCCGGCCGCAGGGCGGTGGTGCTCATCGACGAGGCCCAGATGCTGCGGACCCGCTCCGTGATGGAGGAGCTGCGCGGCCTGCTCAACCTCGAACTGCCCGGCACCAAGCTGCTCACCATCGTGCTGTTCGGACTGGGCGAGCTCGAAGAGCAGGTGAAGCTGGACCCGCCGCTCGCCCAGCGCGTCGCCCTCAAGATCAGGCTCGGGCCGCTGTCGGTCGAGGCGACCGAGGCCTACGTCAAGCATCGGCTGCGCGTCGCCGGGGCGCGGCGGATGCCGTTCAGCATCGAGGCCGTCCGGGCGCTGCACCGCTACACGGCCGGCACGCCGCGGCTCATCAACACGCTGTGCGACAACGCGCTGTACGAGGCGGCTGCGGCGGGACAACAGCTGGCGACCGCGGCGCTCGTGGCCCGCTGCGCCGGCGAGCTGGGCCTCGCCGAAGAGATGCCCCAGACCCCTTTCGCTGCGGCGGCCACGAGGACGCCGGTTCCGGCGCCCACGGCCGCTCCGGCCGAACCGGAGGCGGCGCTTCCCGCCGCACCGCGAAAGGCGTAAAGGTTTTCACGGCGTTGCGCATCGAGGAGGGGTCACGGCGTGCTGTCGGTACGGCGTGAAGGTGGCGGCATGTGGCGGCGGCTCGTGGCGGCGATGGCGATGGCTTCGGTGGGGCTGCTCGCCCTGCTCATTGCCTTCGTGCGCTCGCAGACGGGAGGGGAGAGGCTCTGCGGCATCGCCGAAGCGACTCTCCGGGAGATCTCGCACGAGCGTGTCGAGATCGGCCGCTGCCAGGTCGACCCGCTGACCACCCGCGTCGTCATCGATGGCCTTGAAATCGGACCCGTTGCGCGGCCCATCGTGACCGCGCAACGGCTGAGTGCCGGCCTCGACGCCCAATCGCTGCTGTACGGCAGGGTGCGGGTGGACGGCGTCGAACTGGTGCGGCCCCGCATCGCTCTCGACCTTGACGGCAGCGGGCCTGACGAATCGCGCCCCATGCGACCACCCGGCACCAGTTGCCTCCCCGACCTCGGACACCTCGAGTTGGGCCGTGTCGACCTCGTCGAGGGCGCCTTCGACCTGGGCCTGCCCGGAGAGCGACGCCTGAAGGGAGAGTCGCTCCGGCTGCAGCTCGACGGCAGCGACGCCCAGCTCGACGTCCAGCTGCGCCTCGATCGCGCGACGCTCTACGACGCGACGGGGTCCGATGTGCTGGACGAGTTGTCGATAACGGCGGTGGTCGACCCCGCCTACGGCACCGGCCGACTCGAACGGTTCGTCGCGACGAGCGCCATCGGCCGGCTGGCTCTTTCGGGCGAGCTGCTGGACGTCTGCGCTCCTCGAGGCAATGTGAAGGGCGAGCTCGAGGTGGCGCTGGAGCCGCTCGGACGACACCTGCTCGCCGCGGTTCCGAACCTCGGGGGCACCGCGTCAGCCGGCTTCCGCGCCGCGTTCAACGGACCCCGTTACGAGGCCTCCGCCGACCTCAAGCTGCACGATCTGCGGCTGCTCGACCTCGTGCCCGGAGATGCAGACGCCACCGTGACCATCGTCCCGGGGAGGCTCGAAGTCGACCGTCTCGGCTGGCCCCTGGAGACGGGTCGCCTCGACCTGTCGGGCAGCATTCTGCTCGAGCCCCCGTTCGAGGCCGTCGCCAATGTACGGATGGAGCACCTCGTGCTGGGCGAGTTGCTCAAACGCGTCGGCGTACCGGACCTGACGACCCACCTCGAAGCGACGGGAACGGCCTCGCTGCGCGGCCCGATCGCGGGTCGGGGCGGACTGCGGCTCGAAGGCACCCTCGAGGCGAAGGTGCCCCACTTCGCGGTCTACGACCGCCCGTGGCATCAGCGTCAGAGACCGGGGCGCCGCTGGGTCGCCGTCGAGAACGGGACGCTCGAGGCACGGCTCACCCTCGCGAAGGACCGCGTCGAGCTGAGGCGCGCGCACATCGTCAGCGGCGAATCGGAGGCGTTCGTCCGCGGCACGGTGCACTTCGCGCGGCAGCGCGGCCTCGACCTGACCTACGAGTTCCCCCGTCTGTCGCTCGCCGACTTCGGTCCGTACGGACCGGCCCCCATTTTCGGACGCGGGACGGCCTCCGGCACCGTACGGGGCCCCTACACCGGCCTCGACATCAGCACGTCGGTCGAACTCGCGGACATCGACGTCATGGACGTGGAGCTGGGTCGCGCCCGGGCGGATGCGCGGCTCGACCTGTCGACGATGGTGCTCGACAGCTGGAACGTCGAAGGCGTCATCGGCCGGAGCCGCTGGAAGGGCGCGATGCGCCTCGACTTCGCGGCAGACGATTCCCAAGGCCGCATCGAGCTGATGGGCGCGAAGCTGTCGGACCTGGCGGCAACTTCGCGCAAGTACGCCGCCACCCTGGGCACGTGGGACGGCACGCTCGACGCAACCCTCGACGGCGCCGTCGACCTGTCCGGTCCGGTGGCGCGGCTCGATGCAGCGGGCTCTCTCGCCGTCCGCGACGCGCTGGTCTACGGGCAGCGCTTTCCGAAGGGGCGCCTGAGGGCCTCGATGCACGGCGCCGAGCGGTGGAACATCGACGCCCTCAAGCTCTACCGGGGAAAGGGGCACGCGCACCTGAAGGCCGAGTACCGGCTCCGGGACCGCGGCTACGCCTTCAAGCTGCACACCCGGAAGCTGGTCGCGCAGGACGTCGATGCCCTCGCCGAGCTGCTCCCGGAACTGAACGGCACGGTCACGCTGACGGCATCGGGAGAGGGAACGCTCGCGGCTCCCCAGGCACGAATGAAGCTGCTGCTGCGGGACTGGTATGACGGCGAGCAGCCCATCGCCACCACAGAGCTCGTCGCCTCGCTGAACGGCGAGAAGGCGATGGCGACGGGCACCGTCGTCTCCCCGTGGCCCAAGGGCGAACGGCGACCGCGACGGGTCCCGGGCGAGCCGCTCCCGATGCCGCCGGGCTCGATGCAGCACAGCTTCACGGCGGCGGTCGATCTTGCCGGCGACAAGCCGTTCGAACTGGAGGCGACCTTCGACGTCCCGGATGCAACGAAGCTCGCCAAGGCAGGGACCTTCACCAAGATCGCCGCAGGACTGGGCGGCACGCTCACGGCCAAAGGGACGCTCGCGCGGCCGCTGGAGACGACGGCGGCCCTCATCCTCGACCGGATGTGGCTGACCCAAGGAGGGCTGCGCATCGACAACGCGGGCCCCGCCTCCGCCCACTTCGAGCGCGGCCTTCTGACCATCGATGGCGTTCCGCTGGTCGGACCTTTCTTCACGCTGGCGCTCTACGGCTCCCGGGCCTGGGACGGCTCGCTGGATCTCGCGGCGGAGGGCGAGGCCGACCTCACTGGACTCAAGAAGCTGCTGCCGGGCATCGACGAGTCG
>JACCDP010125410.1_pt1 | contig 39783 bp, 39 predicted proteins | sample 7445841 | NCBI WGS metagenome assembly JACCDP01 (sample SAMN15323441, study PRJNA562643) | freshwater metagenome | isolation source: river surface water | place: USA:Blue River Watershed | collected 2017-08-17 | reverse complement strand
CCGACGTGATCCGTGCCGTGGACGGGACCCTTGCCAATGTGGCCGGGACGCGCCCAGAGAAGCTCTCATACAAGGGGGCAGCGAAGGGGCTGCGGACCGCCCTGATCGCCGTGCGTGCCGCCGAACGCGAAATCCTTGAGGGGATCTCGCTGGCCGATGCGGTCGCCGAACGATTCCCAGCCCGCGTGAAGCGGCTCCTCGACGACCCGAAGGCGTGGCGCTAGCGGAGGTCAGCTGCCGCGCTTGACGCCGCTCAGAACACCCTCTATTCTCACCCAAGTTTAGTGAGAATATGAGCGGGTATCCCCGCTCTAAGGGAGGCAGTAAATGCAGACACTCATCGTGATCGCCATTGCTGGACTCGCGGCGCAGCTTGTTGATGGCTCGCTCGGCATGGGCTACGGCCTCACCTCTTCCACACTGCTCATCTTCGCCGGCCTCTCGCCCGCCGCCGCCTCCGCATCGGTACATCTCGCGGAGGTTGGCACCACGGCGCTCTCTGGCGTTGCGCATCATCGATTCGGCAACGTTGACTGGCACGCGGTCCGCCGCATCGCGATCCCTGGTGGTATTGGCGCGTTCCTTGGCGCAACGCTCCTCTCCTCTCTCTCAACTGAATCCGCTAAGCCGCTTGCGAGCACACTCCTCTTCACGCTTGGCATCTATGTGTTGCTCCGCTTCCTTCTTGGAAAGGCCCGCGTGCAACGCAAGGGACGCCCAGGGCTGCGCTTCTTGGCGCCACTCGGGCTGATTGGTGGCTTCGTAGACGCAACCGGAGGTGGCGGCTGGGGCCCTGTCACCACGCCAACGCTGCTGGCAGACGGCCGCCTTGCGCCAAACCGTGTCATTGGAACTGTGAGCGCAAGCGAGTTCATCGTGGCGCTCTCAGCCTCAGCCGGATTCTTCACCGCGCTTGGCGGTGAAGCGGTGCGGCTAGAGTTTGTTGCGGCTCTTCTTGCCGGCGGGCTGATCGCTGCGCCAATTGCTGCGTATCTTGTCCGTCACCTCAACCCACGACTTCTTGGTGTTGTTGTTGGCGGATTCATCTGTTTTACGAATGCCCGCGTGGTCTTAGGCGCCGCAGAAATTGAAGGGGAAGCGTTCTTGGCAGCCTACGCTGCAATCGTAAGCATCTGGGTTGCCGCGATCGTGTATGTCGTCTCGTTGATTCGACGTGAGTCTCGCGGGGCCCGCTCGTCACGTTGACAATCTCCCTGGGATCAGTCACTTTTCTTTCGTGAAGATGCCTGCATCCCCCGAAGCGACCACGATCCTCCACATTGGCGCACCGAAGTGTGGCTCTACGGCGCTTCAATCTGCACTCTTTCTTAACCGCGAGGCGCTGAAGAACCATGGAATTGAATACATCGGTGCGCAGGCGCATTGGACCAACGCGGCGAAATCCGTAGTTGGCGTGGGTGATCGCGTCTCTGGACGCGTCCCACCAATTTCGGAATGGCAGTCAATGGTTGGGTGGGCGCGCCGAGCAACGGGTGAGGGTCGCAGGGCGCTAATTAGTAGCGAGTGGTTCGCGAGCGCCGACGAGCATCACGTAGAGCGTATCGTGCGCGATCTTGGGGCAGAATCTCTCAGCATCGTGCTTATGGTCCGTCCGCTCACTTCTACGCTCCCCTCGGCATGGCAGCAAGGCTTGAAGCGTGGGGTCACCCTTGGATTGCAGGCGTGGCTTGAGGCCGTGCTCTTCCGGCCAGAGGAGCCTCGCTCAAAGCGTGTCTGGTTAAAGCACCGGTATGACGCGGTCGCCCGGAGATGGTCAGAAGTCGTTGGACCAGAAAACGTGACCGTTGTCGTTGTTGATGAGAAGAACCACCCTGGGATCTTCGATGACTTTTCGCGAATCCTTGGAGTACCTTTGGGGACGCTTTCCGTTCAGCCGGATCGCACTAATCCATCGCTGTCCACGTTTGAGGCTGACGTCCTCGCGGAGCTTAATGCAATGTTCTTCGCACAGGGTGGCACTCTGCGCGAGTACCGATCAGGCGTCCTTCGAACCTTTGATGGATACGTCAATAGCATCCGCCAAGGAGAAATACAGAGGAGCAGAGTGCCATCAGCGATGCGCTCAGCGGTTTATGAGCGCAACAATGAGATTGCACAAGGGCTTGGCGCGATTGGCTGCACAATTGTCGGCGATCTAGAGGGCTTTGCGAACGCCTCATCTTTAAGCTCTTTGACACAGTCTTCAGAGCCAGATGGGACCCAGAGAGAGCGTGACGTCCGGAGTGCGGCGGGAATGATGTATTCGCTGATGGTCACGACGGGAATCAGCGAACCAACTACGCCGCTGCCGGGGTTTGGATCCCTACGCGCGCGATACCTATACCAGACCCTCTCTCTCCTACGACGTGTCAGGGGCGCTGCTGTTCGGGCCGTTCGACAACGCCTGTGGGGTGGCAAGGGTCCCAAGCAAAAAGCTTGACGCGCCAGAGGATCTAGTGCGTGAGTCTTCCCTTTAGGGGAGTGCGCCGAAACGGTGCACAGCGCGCTCGTGTGCAGTGGTGATCTCCGCAGGGAGTCCAGGGAGTTGGGCGAGGTGCGTTGTGCGCTCATGCATCTCGCGCTCCCAACGTAGTGGGTCAATCGTGAGCAGCTCCTCAAGATCTGCGGCGGGGATCTCTAGGCCGCTCAGATTCAGCTCGCTAACAAGCGGTATCGCGCCAACCGGACCCTCGTGGCCTGTCACTCTCCCAGCGGCGTACTCAAGAAGCCAGAGGAGTGGTCGAAGGTTTTCGCCGTAACCAGGCCATAGAAATCTCCCCTCGTGTTGGCGGAACCAATTGACGTGCGCGAAGACGGGTGGGTGCGCAAGTGCGCCGAGCGTCTTGAGCCAGTGGCGCGCGTAGTCGCCCTCTGCGTATGACATGAAGGGGCGAAGTGACATTGGGTCGTAGCGCAACAGCCCCTCCTTCCCCTCCGCCGCGGAGGTCGCTTCGGCGCCGAGTGTCAGGCCGTCGTATACGCCGTCAGCGAGACCGCGCATGGCGCGGATGAGTGGCTCACGGTCGCGGACGCGACCACCGAAGATAATCGCGTCGATCGGCACGCCGGCGGCGAGGTTCACCTCATCGCTGATGTTCGGGACGTTGGCAAGCGCCGTTGTAAAGCGGCTGTTCGGATGCGCCCACTCTGTACCGGGTGCGCCGCTGCGCTGCTCCGCTTCAGGACGTTCACTGATCAGTACGCCGCGCCAGTCGCGCCAGCCGGCGAGGTCTTCAGGCGGCTGCGGGGTGAGGCCCTCCCACCAGACCTCCTGGCTGATCTCGTTGTAGCCAACATTCGTGAAAAGAGCGCCGCTCCCTGCGCCAACCGCTGCAATCGCATTCGGATTCGTTTCCGGGTTTGAATTCCGTGCCACGCCGAAGACTCCCGCCTCCGCATTAAAGCCCATCAGTTGTCCAGAGCGATCATCAACGTAGAGCCAGATCACATCGTCGCCAAAGAAGCGCACATCATATCTTTCATTCAATCCATCGGGTGGCACCATCATGGCAAGGTTTGTCTTTCCAGATGCACTCGGGAATCCACCGCAGATGTGCTTCGTTTCGCCAGTCTCTCGGTTGTGAACACTGATCAGCATGAACTGCTCCGCGAGGAAGCGACCGCTCTTCCAGCCGTCATACGATCCTTGACGCAACCCATGCGCAATCTTTGCGAGTAGTGCGTTTCCACCATATGCGGATCCGAAATGCAGAATGAGACGCTCATCTGCAATCGTCACAAAGTGGCGTTGGTCTTCTGGTGTCCCCTGCTGCAGGTTGTCTAAGTCACCAGTGATATGAACCCCGCGCACAAACGACGCAGGATCTTTGAGATCATTCATATAGCGTACGCCGACTCGCGTCATGCGAATCATGTGAAGGGCGACAACACGACTATCCGTCAGCTCAAGTCCTGCCGCCCATGGCGCAAGTGGTGAGCCGTCTGGCGCCATGGTGTATGGGATGGCGTAGAGCGTCTTGCCGCGTGCCGCCTCCTTCATCAGCGCCGTTACGCGTGGCTTCAGCTCGGAACTCGAGCGCCAATTGTTATACGCGCCACGATCAGCCGGATCCGCAGTGGCGACAAAGGTGCGCTCCTCTGTACGCGCCGTGTCCTTCTGGTGAGACCTGGCGTAGATCCTGCCGCCGCTCACTGGCAGCACCTCGCCAGCGTCGAGCGCTTCGCGAGTGAGGCGTGCATCATCGGTCGCGTCAATGATTTGCAGATCTGCGGCCCCAACATGCGTGGCCCACTCGCGGATGAAGTCGATGGCAGGCTCGTTCTTCAGTTGAGTGCTGGAAAGCGCCTGATCGAAATCGCTCACAGCCCCTCCCCGCTATCTGGCTAGCGAGACTCTGAGGGCTGTGACGCAGCCGCGTCAACCAGAGCGCTCCTCACGAGGCAGAGGTGCGGGGCCTGGGGCCTCTGCCAACCTACTCCTTCGTGACGCCGAACTGCATCGCGGCGAGTGAGGCGTAGAGGCCACCAGCGCGGCGCAGCTCGTCATGGCGGCCGCGCTCCACGATTACGCCGCGGTCGAGAACAAGGATCTGGTCGGCAGATGCAACGGTGCTGAGGCGGTGCGCAACGGCGATCGTGGTGCGACCGCTCATGGCACGCTCCAGCGCCTCCTGAACGTGTCGCTCGGAGACGGAGTCGAGCGCCGAGGTTGCTTCGTCAAGGAGCAAGATTGGCGGATCCTTCAAGAGGACGCGCGCAATCGCCAAACGCTGTCGCTCGCCGCCGGAGAGCTTGTAGCCGCGCTCGCCAACGATCGTTTTCAACCCCTGTGGCAGTTCGTGGACGCGGCCATCAAGTGAGGCACCCTGAAGCGCCGCCCAGAGCTGCTCGTCCGTTGCGTTTGGTCGCGCGTAGCGCAAGTTGTCGCCAATGCTTGCATGTAAGAGGTGCGTCTCTTGTGTCACCACGCCGATCATCTCACCAAGTGACGAGAGTTTGATCTGTCGTACGTCTCGTCCATCAATCATCACGCTCCCGCTCTTCGTATCCCACAATCGTGGAATTAAACTGAGAATGGTGCTCTTTCCGGAACCAGATGGCCCAACGAGCGCCGTCAGGCTTCCCGGCTCGGCGCTGAAGGTGATCTCTTGCAGCGCAAAGGTGTCGCGGCGCGCTGAGGTGTCTGCGCCTGGCGGCTGCGGATAGCGGAACGAGACGTTGCGCAACTCCACACCACCGCGCACGCTTGTGCGTTGTAGTTGCACCGCGTCTGGCGCATCAACAATCTCGGGCACAAGATCGAGGTACGCGAAGATGCGCTCGAAGAGTGCGAGGCTTCCGCCGATCTCCACCTGGAGGCCGAGGAGCGACGCGAGTGGGAAGAAGAGGCGGCTCTGCAGCGTGGTGAAGGCAACAATGTCACCGATTGTTGGCGCGTCTGGTGCCCCAGTTGCCGCGAGTGTGCCGGCAACAAAGTAGACGAGCGCCGGAATGCCGCTAAAGACCACTTGCACCACCACGCCGACCCAGCGGCCGGTAAGCGCCTGTCGTAGCTGCAGCGTTGCAAGATCACCCGAGCGTTGGGTGAAGCGCTCGGCACCCGCCTCGGCACGACCGAACGACTTTGCCAAGAGCGCGCCGCCAACGGAGAGGTGCTCTTCGGCGATCGAGGTGAGATCGGCGAGCGCACCCTGCACCTCGGCGCTCGCCTTACGTCGCGCAGCGGACGCCTTGGACGTGAAGTAGAGGAAGATTGGCGCAACGGAGAGGCTCACCGCCGTCAGACGCCAATCAATGAGCGTCATCGCAACGAGCGTGGAGAGCACCACCGCGATGCTTGAGGCAAGGTTCGCCGCCGCATCAGAGACAACCGACTGCACGCCAGAGACATCGTTGGTGAGTCGGCTCTGGATCTCTCCCGTGCGCGTCTCCGCAAAGAAGCGGATCGGCATTGATTGCACATGCGTGAAGAGCGCATTGCGCAAGTCGCGCATCACGAACTGACCCACCGATGCGGTAAGCCACGCCTGCGCCAGTCCGATCCCGCCGTTGATGATGGGGACGATCACCATCAGTCCTGCATAGATGGCGAGGAGGCCGATATCCCTCTTCGGGATCGCATCGTCAATGAGGAGCTTCAGTAGGTACGGGTTGGCGAGACCCAGGATGCTCGAGCCAAGGATTGCGACGCCAATGACGGCGAGCCTTCCGCGATACGGTCCGAAGAAGTGCGTCGCGCGACGGAGAAGTGGGAGCGCAGCGCCGACCGGCTTCATTGGCCCCGTTGCATCAGCACCGAACGGGTGCCCACCACCGCGACCAGGACCCATGCCGCCCCCCATCAGCGCAGCGGACGTTGGCGGAGAGAGAGGGGGTGGGGGTTCATCGGGCGCATTCTACCCCGCGACACCTCAATCTGAATCTAATAAACTAGCGGAATGTTTAGCGTCGGCATGTTGGATTGGATGGGGATTCTTGGGGGGCTCACAAGCTTCCTCGTTGTCTTCTACGTGCAGGGGCAGCAGCGCATCATCAAGAGCCGCGGCACACAGCTCAGCACGATCGCATTCGCCATCCTCGTTGCCTACGTCTGGGCGCCCTTCGGCTTCCCGAACTCAGAGTGGGCACGCGCGCCGCTGGGCACCGATGTGGTGCGTATTATCCCCTTCATCCAGTTTGACCCGGCGCTTCTCAAGACGGCGTGGCTCCCGATGCAGATTCTGATTGGCGGGACAACGTACTTCCTCGCCGCGCTCGCACTTTATGGCGATGCCCGTCGCGCACTTTTTGCGGTGATCGGCATCATGGCGATCGGACTCGAGGTCAGCCAGGCTGCAGCAAATCTCTTGAGTGGCCTCATTCCGCCATATCGCGTGGATATTCACGACATCTTGACGCGCGCGCTCGGCGCATTTTTTGCCTTCCTGCTGATGAAGGGGGTGGCGACGGGCTGGCGCTGGCGCGTTGGCGTCCGTTCGCGTCAGTACGGCATCCGTGGGTTCATTGATAGCGTGGCGCGCCGAATCTAGCTCGCGCTACAGGCCGCCTTCAACGCCCCAACAAATCGCTCGCGATCCACGCGATACACCACGCGGCAGTTCGGCTCGCGCTTCGTCCCGCCGAGATGGTCAACCATCGACTGGCCGCGCACATGACCTTCACCGAGCATGATCTCTACGCGCCGGTGCGCTTCGCTCGTGGCCATGTCTGGCTCGATGGCAACCGCCATCGCAATAGGATCGGGGAGATCGAAGCCGTCAAGCTTCGTCTCGTTCCTGCAGAACTCGCGCAACACCTTCTGGATATCTACGCAGAATGCGCCGAGTGGACCGAGCCCGCGGATCTCCGCGGCAAGCGCGTCAGAGATCACCGCATCCGCTACGGAGACGTCCCAACCGACCATCTCTAGTGGCATCCCTGACTCAAAGACGATCTGCGCCGCCTCCGGGTCAACCCAGAAGTTGAACTCTGCGAGTGGGGTGATGTTGCCCGGGAGCACGCCAGTGCCGCCCATCATCACGCAGCGGCGCACCCACGAGGCGAACTTTGGCTCAGCGCGAATCGCGAGCGCAACGTTGGTGAGCGGCCCGAGCGTGACGAGATCCATCGTGCCCGGATTCGCGCGGAAGGCGTTGATCAGCGCCTGCACGCCATCTGTTGATGTTGGCGTCCGTCCACCGAGCGGAAGGCCGATATCACCCATGCCGTCGCTGCCGTGCACGTTCTGCGCGGTGACGAACGACCGGACGAGCGCTCGATCTGCGCCAGCATGGATCGGCACCTTGGCGCCACAGATCTCCGCCGTGTAGAGCGCAATCTGCGTCGCCTGCGGAAGTGGAACATTCCCCGCAACCACGGAGATCCCAACTACTTCAACGGCTGGATTCTTGAAGGCCATCACCATCGCAACGGCGTCATCGGATGCCGTGTCGGTGTCAATCCAGAAGCGTCGCGCGGTTGCCATTGCGCAACGTTAGCGCGGAAGGCGTCGAACTGCCAAGGGTCGTCTTGGAGGGCGTCGGCAAGACCTAGATTGACCAGAGCTTTTGCTATCCTCGCCGCATGTTGCTCATTGTTGACGCCCAGGTGAACCAGTTTGAGGCGCCAATGTCGGTACATAACGGCCCCGAAATCCTTACGCGATTAAAGAGCCTCGTTGCGCGCGCACGCGCCGCGAACGTGCCCGTTGCCTTCATCCAGAACGATGGTGGTGAGGCTGACCCCGATCTCCCTGGCACGCCCGGCTGGGCGCTCCATCCAGAGCTGCTCCCGGCAGGTAGCGAGAAGGTCTACCGCAAGACCACCACCGACTCCTTCCATGAGACTGGTCTACTGGAAGACCTACGCGCCGCGGGCGTCACTGATCTCGTCATTGCAGGGATGCAGTCGAACTACTGCATTGACGCCACCACGCGCCGCGCCGTCGCAGAAGGCTTCAACGTCACACTGGTCTCTGACGCGCACAGCACCTTCTCGTTCACGGAGGAGCCTGCCGAAGCGATCATTCAGGCACAGAACGAGGCGCTCGGTGCACTCGTGCCGCTCGCCACAACGGCGGAGATCTCCTTCACATGACCGAGCACAACGAGACGCTCGATCGACTCCTGCAGCACATGGCGTGGGCAAACGCCGATCTCTTTGAGCGTCTTGCCAAACTTCCAGACGCAGCCCTTGCCCACACCGCACATGGCAATGAGTGGAGCGTTGGCGCGATTGCGCACCACCTTGTGACCGCCGCGGAGAACTACGCGCAGCGACTGCATGGAGAGACTCGCGCGCCAGAACGAGAGATGCCAACGGGTAGTGCTGGCGTCATTGAACTACGCGTAGCCCTTGCTACCGCTGATGAGAAGCTGCGCGCAGCCGCAGCGCTTCCCGGAGAAGAGGTGCTGAGCTGGATCTCGTTCAACGGCGAGCCGATGAGTTTTCCGCGTTGGGTGCTGATCAACCAGGCGGTTCATCACGCCACAGAGCACCGCGCGCAGATCGCTGGCTCACTTGCGGCGCACGGGGTCACCGCGATTGACCTCGATGCAATAGATGTCTGGACGCTCTACGACGAGATCGCGAAATAGCGCCTAGCTCTCCTTCCGCTGCCGCGCGCTCTCCGTACGCGCGCCAACAGGTACCGCTCCCACGGCGCCACCAAGACCAAAATCTGCAGGCATATCCACGTAGAGCGACTCCACCTCTCCAGGCCGAACAACATATGTCTCATGGAAGATGCCAACGGCACCGGTGCCACTGGTTGCCCTCTTGTAGAAGGCGGTCCATGCCGGGCGATGCTTTCGATCACTCATCGACGCGTACGCCTCGAGCGCCTCAAACGACTTCCAGTATTGGATCACCGTGATCGTGCGTCCAGCCATCTCGGTGCGCGCGCTCAGAAATCCAAGCTCAGGGTTCTTGTACAGCTCAATGATCATCTGTGGCATTGCCAGAAAGGCGGGGAACCACTCCCATACGCGCCAGAACGTGTTGATGCGCATACCGATCAAGAAGAGCACGAGCGGCTCCTTCACGTCAGCCATGGTTCGGGTTGGAAGGTGCTTAGCCATTGGCTAGTTGACGAGCAAGCTGATGCCGACCCCAATCGTCGATAGGCTCAGCACCACCGCACCAGCCGTGACAAGTCGCACAAGTGGTCCCGCAGCGCCGCGCGTCGTTCGAGGGGCCCCACCGAAGAACCCACCGGAGATCAGCAGTGGTGCGGCAATCAAACCGATCCGCAGGGACCAGACGACCGCCCCCTCGAGCTTCGACTCATCGAGAAACAGCTGACCGACGATCCCGAGCAAGACCAGCACGCCTGCATGCGCATGCCCGGCACGGAAATAGTCGCGCTGCGTTTCGGTGATGCCTTCTGTGCCTGCCGCTCGCTTCAGGATTGAAAGTAGGAAGTACCCACCAAACGCGATAGTCGGGAGCGAAATGAATGCTAGTCCAACCATGATTCTTGTTTCGTCGCTCATGCTTTCTCCTCACTGACTTCCTGGAGGCCCCATTTTTCCGTCATGCGGCTCCCTACTTTCCTGGCGACCGCCACGAGCGTGGCTAGTGGGTTGCACCTGACAATGTGTATAGTGATCACATCGAGAGGCTGTCAATAGCGAGCAGGGGGAACATGGCAATCGCGAACTATCACCACGGAGATCTGGCTAATGCGGTGATCGCCGCTGGGCTGCGCCGAGTAAAGCAGCGCGGGCTTGAGGCGATCAGCGGCCGCGAGTTGGCCGGCGCCGCTGGAGTTGCCCCTTCGGCAATCTATCGCCACTTCGCGGACAAGGACCAACTTCGCGCCGCCATCTCCCAGGCGGCTAGAGAGCAGATGGCACATTCGATCGCGCAACCAATCGTTCGCAATCTGACGAAGGCGCGCGCCACTGCACGGTTCCGCGCGATCGGAGCAGCCTATGTTGACTTTGCCCTTAGCGAGCCGCGCCTCTACACCGCCGCATTCGCCGAATGTGCGCCACCATCCCGAGAAGACAGTCCGTCGGCATGGGGGGTTTTGTCCGACGCCCTCGACGCGTTGGTTGCGACCGGCGCAATGCCAAAGGCTCGCCGTGCTGGCGCCGAAATGGTCGCATGGTCCGCAGTTCACGGGATCTCCACGCTACTCACGTCACCGCTCACGAGAGCGCTCCCGAACGACCGTGAGCGCATGGTCAGCCAAGTTCTTGACGGAGTTACGCGGAGCCTACAGATCACGTCCTGACAATCTGCGCGCTGAACGAACTACGCAGCAGGTTCTGGTTCACGTTTAATGAGTGATAGGGTTCCACCGAGGGCCCAGATGGACGCCCATCACCCGTTAGGAGTTCCCGTGTCGACATTTATCGTCGTCTGTAGTTTCAAGCCAGACACCACTGAAGAGGCGATCCGAGCGCTCGTCCCCGCGGAGCAAGCCGCGGCTAGCGCACTCCAAGCGGCTGGTCGTGTTGGCGCGATCCACATCGCCCCTCCGCCAAGGCGCAAGGTATTCATTGAAGTGATTGCGAGCGACATCGCGTCTGCGGAGCAAACGGTTCACGAACTTCCGCTGGCCACGCTTTGGGACCTCGACACCTACCCAGTCGTCGCCCCACCCTCAGCGGCGTAGGTCTCGCGGGGGGCATGCCGCTCCGCTACAATCCCCCTCCGGCGCCGATGTAGCTCAGTGGTAGAGCAGCTGTTTCGTAAACATCGGCAGGCACAGCATTCAACGCGTTTGAGAACAGAAACAGCAGCGCAAGACGCTGTTTCTACCCAACGTACCCAACATTCTGCCCAGCACTGCAGGCACAAACTGGCAGCGGCCCCGCCGCTGGGCGGAGCCGCTGCTTCATGAGCGAGAGAGTGAAGTGCAGCCGCCTACTCAGGCGTCGACCCTTCACCTCTACTTATGGGGCTGTTGGATCATCACGTTCAAGTTCAACACCCGCAGCGTCACGAGCCACAAGCACGATTGAGTTGAAGTTCACCACACTGTCGTCATCAAGCCAAATGCCAAAATGGCCATCTACGACATTTGCATAAGCGCCTTCTACGCCTTCAATATCAACCCGAGTTGCATTCTGTGGGGCAAGACCGACAATCACGGTGATCGCTTGGCTCCCAACATTTGCCGTGCCACCGGCAACAAACAGGCCCAATGCTGAACTTGGTCGAGGATTGCCAGCGGTCCCATAGAGTGGTCCTGAGAGTACCTTGTCTCCGTCGATGATCACGAGGCAATAGCCAAAACTCTCTTCTGTAGAAATGATTGCCACGCCGGCGTTTCCGTGCAGCTCAAGGGAGATTGCGCTTGCCTCCCAGCCACAGGCGACCGCGGCGCCTTGAACCTGCGCCTCAGTTGCGACAGTCGGCGCTGGTGAAAAGGCCAGTGTTGGCATTGGCGTAGCCAGACTCGTAATCACAATCGCAGCAGCAACTGCTGCTGTGCCAAGCACCGCGGCAAAAAATGAGCGTCTTCGTCGTTGCGTCATGTTTTGCTCAAGATCTTTACTCATAACTTCCTCCAAAATGTCCTCAAAGTGCGCTGGGGAAGGGATACCTCCCTTACCTGCGGTGAACGGATTGGCCGCTTCGAGCCGACGCTGCAGTTCATCGTTCATCTCGAACCTCCTTTCGCTCTACACCCACTACCTGTCCACGAGTGGCACCGCTCTTACCGCGCATCGCGATGAGTTCTGCGCGGAGCCGCTCCTTGGCGCGGTGCAGGCGCACGCCGGTGGTGTTCGCCGAAACACCGAGGACTATGGCGATCTCTGGTGTCGTCAGCTGCTCCCACGCAAAGAGCCGCAAGATCTCTCGGTCACCCTCGCGAAGGCGCAGGAGTGCACGCTCGAGATCCGGATCGCCACCATTTGGCTCTGGCCCAGGATCCACCCCTGGCGCATAAAGGGCGAGCTTTGCAAAGAGACGGGCTGCGCGACTATTCGCTCGCCGATGGTTGGAGAGGGTGCGACGTGCTACCGCAAGCGCCCAGGGGGGTTCGCCCCCAACAGGCACGGCATCAATGCGCCGCCAGAGGACTAAGAGCACCTCAGTGAAGAGGTCATCAACCGCCTCGGCGCTGGCTCGCCGCGCCAGATAGCGGTAGAGCGGATCTCGGACGAGGGTATAGATGGCCTCAAATCGCTCACGCGCTGCTCTGATCTTCATGCTCACATCTTGTATCTGTCCAGCAAAGGGCGCTCCCTTACAGGAGGCGCTCCGCTACAATCCCCCTCCGGCGCCGATGTAGCTCAGTGGTAGAGCAGCTGTTTCGTAAACAGCAGGTCGTGAGTTCAATCCTCACCATCGGCTCCAGCAACTAGAGCCCCAAAAACCCCCTTCGGTTCGGTAGGCTACGCGCATGCGAGGGCCCGCCGTCATTGCTATCACCGCCTCACTGTTGGTCGCGCTTGCTGCGGCTACACCGACACCCGTGCGCGCCTCTTTCGATGCTTCCCCTGATCACGTGCTTGCGGTGCCTGACGCGGGACATGGGGCCACCGCATCGGCATCGCGATTCGGCTGGGCGGTCAGTGCGTACCGATCGATGGTCGGGGTTGGCGCACCGTATTTCGCTCCCGCAGGTTGGGGCGGTGAGGCGAAGAAGGGGGCGGCCTTCTCCCTCGGTTGGGACGGGAGTGAGTGGGAGGTCCTAACTCGCGGAGACTACTCTGGTCCGTTCGCCACGCAGACTGGTCGAAGCGTTGCCGTTCACGATCGCGGGCTCCTCTATTCGGGGAAGGAGCGCCCTACGGGACTCTTTGGCACATCGCCGGCGGTTGGGCAGGTTGACACCTGGTATTCAAACAGCTCGATCGCAAGCCTCACCTGCGGAGGGACCTACGAAGAGTTCGGTGCCGCGTCGGCAATGTTTGGCGCGGCCATTGCGGTGAGTAATCCGTACGGCGCAGGGTGCGTCGTGGTCAAAGAGAACTACGCGAGCGGCTCACCTGTCGTACTCCTTGGAAGTGACCTTGAGCCAGGTGACACATCGCTTACCTTCGGCCAATCGATTGCAATGAACGACAGTTGGTTCTTTGTGGGAGCGCCAGGCGCCGGAGATGGAGCGGTTGCAAACGCTGGGGCTGTCTACGCTATTCCGTTTCCGTTGCAGTTTGACGAATCGTCAGATCTCATCTTCCAGAAAATCGCACCGCCTGCCTCAGTTCTCCATGCACAGTTTGGTGCCGCCATAGCTGCCTCTTCAAATCGACTGGTGGTCAGCTCCCCAGGTGATGACGCGAGCGGCGAAGGTGTATCGGGCCGTGCCGCGATCTGTCTCTATGAACTCAACACCGCCAGCGATACGTGGGAGCTAGGCGATTGCAGACAGGGGGGTGACCCCAACGCCACGGGGAGCTCGTACGGATCGTCTATTGCGATCAGCGAGAACGGCGAGCGCATTCTTGTTGGCGCGCCAGATCGCACAAGCACCGAGGTACTTGATGGCGGCGGTGAACCGATCACATCCACTGGCGGTGCCTACCAGTACAGCGTCGAAGGATCAACGATCGGATCCGAGCAGGTGCTCCTCCTTACCTCACCAGAGCCGTATGACTCCGCTGGGTACTCCGTTGCGATCACCAATGAGATCGCCGTGGTCGGCGTGCCGGGTGATAAGGGCGGTGGTGGAGGGTCGACCGCAAATTGGGGAAGCGTCGCCGTTTGGGGCACCCCATCTACGGGTGCACCGGTACCAGCAACGACAACGCGAAGTGCAGTCAACGGCGAGGCACTAACAGGAAGCGCTGTCGCAGGATCAGGAGCGGTGTTTACCTTCCAGTCGTCTACCCCAGGATGGAACAACGACTACACAGCACAGTGCATGACGATGACGTTTAACACCGCTGGTGCATGGAGCACCACGGCGACGGTAGAGGGGACCTGCAGTTACGCGTATGAGGTGCGTGATGATGCTGGGTGGGGTGGTGGCACCATTGAAATCACGACAACAGCGGGCCGACCGACCTACTCCGTTGCGCCAACGTTGTCGGGATACATCGGCGTTGGGCAGCGTGTCACAGGCTCTCAGGGAACCTGGTCGGGCGCCGCCTCCTACTCGTATCAGTGGTTTCGCTGCACAGTAGTGGCGCTCTCTGAATCCTCCGTGACTACGTCTACGCAACCAGCAGGCTGTTCAGAAATTTCTGGAGCGACCGCCATCAGTTATGTCACCACTACGACCGACGTGGGGAAGTATCTCCGTTTACAGGTGCGTGCACGCAAGACGGTTGGCAGTGACACCAACGCGCGTTGGGTCTACACCGCATCTACCACGGCGGTAGGGCGCCCCCCCACGGTTTCAACCTCAGCCCCGCCCAAGATCTCCGGTACCACTGCTACGCGTGGCAAACGTTTGACTGCAAGTAAGGGAGCCTGGAGCTACACCACCGGTGCGACCTACGAGTACCAGTGGCTACGTTGCACGAAGCGCGGTACCTCAACTGCCACGGCTCGACCAAGCGACTGCTCCGCGATCTCGTCAGCCACGGCGCTTACCTACACCCCCGTCACCGCGGATCGCGCCAAGTACCTCCGCTTTATGGTCACGGTAACCACCCCCCAAGGGCGCACAACGAAGGTCTCGGTCACGATAGGAAGCGTGCGCTAAGGAGCAGGTGCTTCTTTAACAGCAGGTCGTGAGTTCAATCCTCACCATCGGCTCCAGCAACTAGAGCCCCTGTACGCCCCCTCCGCTACCATCTATGGACGGCCAAAGACGCCGATGCATGCAAGGAGGGCACGTGGGCGAGAACGAACTCTTCACTCCGCTTGGCCTCGGCTTCGGCATCTTCATTATTGGCGCGCTCGCCATTGACTTTGGCCTCCTGCGCCGAAAAGGGACGCACGTGGTCCCGGTCAAGGAGGCGGCCGCCTGGACACTCGTCTGGATCGTCCTCGCCATTCTCTTCGGTATTGGCATGCAGTTCTATTGGAACGACGGGACAAAGACCACCGAGTACTTCGTTGGATACTTAGTCGAGAAGTCGCTCTCGGTAGACAACATCTTCGTCTTTACCATCATTTTTTCCGCGTTAAAAACGCCAAAGAAGCTGCAGCAGCTCGCCCTGATGTGGGGGATCTTGATCGCTCTCGTCTTGCGCGGGATCATGATCTTGATTGGCGCATCGCTCATTGCACAGTTCGAGTGGATCATCTGGGTCTTCGGTGCCTTCCTGCTATGGACTGGCGTTGCCATGTTGCGATCTGGAGGCCATGCAGGCGAAGGAGAGCCTTCAGCGGTGAAATTTGCCAAGCGCTTTATCCACGTCACTGAGGACTACAACGAGGAGCGCTTCCGTGTCACCGTCAACGGTGTCAAGAAGTTCACGCCAATCTTCCTCACCATCGTCGTCATCGGCATCATTGACCTGATCTTTGCGGTGGACAGCATTCCCGCCATCTTCGGCATCACGCTTGATCCATTCATCGTCTTCACCTCAAACGCATTTGCAATCCTTGGCCTTCGGAACATGTACTTCCTGCTCGCAAACGCGCGAGATCAGTTCCATTACCTCGGGGCGGGACTCGCCTTCGTCTTAATGTGGATTGGCGCAAAGATGATCCTCCCGGCGATCAATCACGACTGGAAGGTTCCGCCACTGGTGAGTCTCGTGATCGTGATCTCCATCCTGACCATCGCCATCGTCGCCTCCATCATGCACTCACGCCGACGCGCAAAGCGTTCGTAGCGCTCGTCTTTACGATCAGCGCCTCTTCGCCTGATCAAATGCGCCACACTGTCTCCATGAATCGACGACCGCTCCTGCAGACTCGTCTCCGCTCTTCTGCGCTCGCCCTACTCCTTGCTGCTGGAGGCCTTGGGGTAAGCGGCGCCTCACCTCTGTCTGTTGCGGCGGCCGACAACACGATTCCGAAGATCCCGAGCTGCGCAACCCTGTTGGCGCGCAAGATAACCTTCAACGCGACAACTGTTGCGATTGAGGGTCAGAAGCTCACCAAGGAGCGTCTGCGAACGCAGTGGGCAACATCGGTACTCGATCCGATGCACCGACTTCCGGCAAGCTATGTTCCAACAACGCTGACGCGGATCACCACGCAGGCGGTTGCCTCGCCAACGAAGGGCGTCTTCCTCTTGCGTCGCAGCGCTGCGACAGCGTTGCGACGTATGTTTCTAGCTGCAGGCGAGGCAGAGGTTCAGCTCCGCATCATCTCCGCATATCGCTCGTACCGAACGCAAAAGACAACGTTCGCTTACTGGGTGGCGCAGTCAGGACTGCGGCTCGCGCGAAAGTTCAGCGCGATCCCTGGTCACTCTGAACACCAGCTCGGCACGGCGGTAGACCTTGGAACAGTCGGGGTCGGCGCACCGTGGGGGAGCGCCTCATTTGCTACATCGCCAACCGCGATCTGGCTCGACGAGAACGCGTACAAGTTTGGCTTCGTCCGTTCGTACCCGGCTGGGGCGAAGCGCGTGGCGCTGAGCTGCTACGGGAGTGAGCCATGGCACTGGCGCTACGTGGGGCTCAACCTCGCATATGAAATCGTTTGTAGCGAGCAGGTGCCACGCATCTTTCTCTGGAATAGGCAGTACGGCGGCGAGCGCGTGATCGGCGAGAACTGCGGTGAGCTGGAAGTCCCCGAGGGCTACCCGGTTGATGGCGACGCAGATAGCGATGGGGTGTTGGACGAGGTCGACAACTGCCCTGAGGTATCCAATCCTGATCAGCTTGATAGTGACGCGAACGGGATCGGCGACGCCTGCGAACTGGCACCAACCCTTACGCCGTAGGGCTACGCCTTAGGGCGGGTGCGCCAGTAGTAGGCAACCACACCGAGCGTCACCGCTGCGAAGAGGGCCTCGGCACCAAGGATCCCGATGACCGGGAGGAGGAGCACGGTGCTGAGGTTGGCGACTGTGTGGAGTGTGACCGGTAAAACGAGTCGCCGCGCAAGATCGCGCTTTCCGCCGCCCTGCTGTACGGCGCGAAGGACAAAGAGCGTCAGCGTGATGTGCAGCACAGTGGCGAAGATGCGCTCCGTGATTGAGAGGGTGGCAACGGCAAAACTCTGTCCTGAGAGGAAGGTGACGGCGGTGGTGAGCGACTCACTTGATTCGGCTGACAGATTTTCGTAGATGCTCCCGTCTGCGGCGCCGCTGAGGAGCGCGATCGCCGCAAGTGACGGCAGAAGCGTGAAGATCAGCGCTTCAATTGCAGCGTGGCCGAGTCCGAAGGCGATCCCTGAACTTTCGCTGCGTACGCGCTTTGCAGCGGTAGAGAGGATCAGTGCGCGACTCCCCTCTTCAAAGATGCCAGCGGTGAGCGAAGCAGCAACCACGGAGAGCACCCATGTAGCGCTGCCACTCTCTGGCGCTGCGCTCCCAATGACCAACGCGCTGATCAGCGTGAGCGCCGGTAGGCGCGCCGCCTGGCTCAAGACAAAGGCAACGCCGCCCCACGCCCACGGTGCGAGTCCACCGCCGAATCTGCGCGCAAGGACCACACCGCCAACAACCAGCGTGATGAGCGCACCGACCATGAAAGTATAGGCGCCCTGCGCGGCGGCAAGCTCTGACGCGCCGATCACCTCTTCCGCCGCGGTCGCTTCCCTCGTCGCTTCTCTGCGCTGAAAGTGGTGTAGGCAACGTATGTCGCCACAACCACTGAGGAGACGAGGCCGATAAAGAAGACGAGCAGTGGCGCAGCGCCAAGATCAACGACGCTTGTAGGGATAACGCCGATTAGTGCTGTCACTGCGCCAGTCACAATCCACGCGCGTCCCACGGTGACGTGCGCCGCATCCCACGCTGCAACACTCTCCAGTGTCCACGGGAGGCGCACCCCAATGGTGTAGTTCTGCTTGATCTGCGGCGCCGTGTACCCGAGCAGCACGAAGAGTGCGCCGAGAACAACCGGCACGGCGTGATCGAGTCGCGCCGCTTCGCCGTATCCGGAATTGATGATCGCCGACTGTGTCACAGCGAAGAGAAGGACGAGCCCCATCCCAACGTAGCCAATCGCTTCGGCGCTGCGCACGATGTTTGCGCGCTTTGGATCAAAGCGGATCGCGAGCGCAATCAACAGCGCCGTAAGTCCAAAGATGGCTGGAAGGAGGAGGAGCGCCTCGCGTCCAGCGAAGCCGTCTGCTACGCCGTCAACGTTCCAGTGAATGGCGAGCTGTGCATCTGCTGGGAGTGTCTGAAAGGCGGTAAGCGTGAAGAAGGCGGTTGCTGCGAGCGCAACGGTTGAGACCACTCGCGCGACAGGATTCATTACAGCCCCTTGATCTCGGAGACCACCTGCGAGAGGACGCCCTTCGCGTCGCCGAAGAGCATGGAGGTCTTCTCAAGGTAGAAGAGCTCGTTCTCAATGCCGGCAAAGCCTGTGGCCATACCACGCTTCACTACGATCACCTGCTCCGCATCCTGCACGTTGAGGATTGGCATGCCGTAGATCGGTGAGGCAGGGTCACTCTTTGCGGCGGGGTTTGTGACGTCATTCGCGCCAATGACGAGTGCAACGTCGCAGGTGTGAAACTCTTCGTTGATCTCTTCAAGATCGAAGAGGTGGTCGTATGGAACGTTCGCTTCAGCCAAGAGCACATTCATATGTCCTGGCATGCGGCCGGCAACTGGATGAATGGCGAATCGCACGCGTCCGCCGCGCTTCTCAATCAGTTCGGCGAGCTCGCGCACCGCATGTTGTGCCTGCGCCACCGCCATACCGTATCCGGGAATGATGATCACGTTGCGCGCGTAGCCGATGCGCATTGCGGCATCTTCGGCGCTAATGCTGCGCGTGGTGAGCCCCTCGGCGCTCTTCACGGAGGCGGCCGCCTTCTCGCCACCAAACGCACCAAAGAGGACGTTGGCGAAGCTGCGGTTCATCGCTTTCGACATAAGAATCGAGAGGATGAAGCCACTCGCGCCGTCCAATGCGCCTGCGACGATCAGGATGTTGTTGCCGATCGCAAAGCCCGTGGCGCTCGCCGCGAGTCCCGCATACGAGTTGAGGAGGGAGACCACGACCGGCATGTCTGCGCCGCCGATCGGCAGCACGAGCGTGACGCCGATCACGAGGGCGAGGAGGGTCATCAGGCCGAAGAGGAGGACGCCGTTATCGGCGCCTGTGCCAGGGCCGCCTGATTGGGTGGCAATCAAGTAGATCCAGAGTCCGATCGCGCCAACAAAGATCGCCGCATTGATGATCTTCTGGCCCGGGAAGGTGATCGGCTTCCCTGAAATGATCCCCTGTAGCTTCCCGAACGCCATGAAGGAGCCGGTGATGGTGAGTGCACCGAAGATCGTTTCAAAGCCGAGCGCCACCATCTTCACCGCCCCCGGTCCACCAGGAACGTCACGGTAGTGAAGAAACTCGGCGATGCCGACGAGGGTGACGGCGAGTGCGCCGAACATGTGGCTGACGGCGATGCGCTGTGGCATGGCGGTCATTGGGACCAGCAGGCCCATCGGGAGGCCGATCGCTGAACCGACAACGAGGCCAATGATGATGTACTCGTAGGTGATGATCTCGTGGTTCAGCAGTGTGCCGATGATGGCGAGCAGCATGCCCGCCGCGGCGAGCTGCATGCCGCGACGCGCGGTGTCTGGCTTGGTTAGCCCGCGAAGTCCAAGGATGAAGGCCGCGGAGGCGGCGATGTAGGCAACTTGAACGAAGAGAGCGCCGATCTGTGGGTTCACTTTGGCGCCTCCGTCTTCTTGAACATCTTCAGCATGCGGTCAGTAATGACGAATCCGCCGACCACGTTGACGGTGGCTGCGGCAACGGCGATTGCCCCCATGATGTTGATGTAGAGCGGTCGCTCAGATCCGGCAATCACAATGCTCGCAACCAAGCTGATCGCGGAAATGGCGTTGGTTGCCGCCATCAGCGGCGTGTGCAGAAGCGGCGGCACCTTGGTGATGATCTGGAATCCGGTGAACGCGGCGAGCAAGAAGACGTAGACCTCCACGATCTGCGCGTCAATCAGCGTGCTGCTCGCAGCGGTACTCTCCGCCGCGGTGAAGCCGCCGCTCAGCAGCGTGATGGCGACGGTTGCTGCGCCAAGTGCCGTTGCAACTGCACTGATCATCTTCGTACTCCTATCGCTTCACAGGTTCGCCAGCGTTGGTGATCAGCATTGGCCCAGCGATCTCATCTGCCGCGTCAATCTTGAGGCTCTTATCTTCGGCGGTGAGGTGTGTGATCAGCGTGCGCACGTTGGTGGCAAACATCTGCGACGCGTGCAGTGGCACACTCGCTGGAAGATTGGCGGCGCCAATCAGGTGCACGCCGTGCTTCAGCACCGTCTCGCCAGAGACCACCCCTTCAACGTTGCCGCCAGATTCGGCGGCGATATCCACCACCACAGAGCCTGGCCGCATTGTGGCGAGCATCGCGTCTGTCACAAGGATCGGCGCCTTGCGACCAGGGATCAGCGCCGTAGTGATCACCAGGTCTTGGCTGCTGATGTGCGCCGCAATGATCGTTGCGTTCTGCGCCGTCTCATCGTCTGTCTGCGCGCGCGCATAACCGCCGGCTCCTTCGGCCTTTGCCGCAGGTTCAACGAACTGCGCGCCTAGTGAACGCACCTGCTCGCCAGCGGCGCCGCGCACGTCGAACGCAGAGACAACGGCGCCGAGTCGGCGCGCCGTGGCGATCGCCTGAAGTCCTGCAACACCAGCACCCATGACGAACGTCTTCGCTGGTGCAATGGAGCCTGCGGCGGTGGTGAGCATTGGGAGAAACTTGTCGAGTGCTGCGGCGCCGATCAGCGCCGCCTTGTACCCAGCAACACCGCTCTGCGATGACAAGACGTCCATTGATTGTGCGCGGGTGATGCGGGGCACGAGCTCCAACGCGAGGGCGGTGATCTTGGCGCTCGTCAACGCTGGGAGGATCTCTTCATTGGCGCCTGGCGTCAGGAGGGAGATCAGCGCACACCCCTTAGGGAGCGCGGCGATCTCGTCGGCGCTCGGCTTGCGCACCTTCACCACAAGCTGTGGAGCGGCGGCGGTCAGCGCGGCAGCGTCTGCAACCAGGGTGACGCCCGCCTTCTCGTATGCGGCGTCTGGGAAACCTGCGGCGGCTCCAGCACCGCGCTCAACATAAATCTGATGGCCCGCGGCGATCAGCTTTGCGGCGGCGTCAGGGACGAGCGCCACGCGGCGCTCCCCTGAAACCCTCTCGCGCAAGACGCCAATCTTCATCGTGTAATCCTATCGCTCGCCGTGATTCATGCAGGGAGATACGGGCGGTATGCGGGGCTCCACATCGCCGCATCCACGAGTTCTGGGATTCGCTCGGCCGGGGTTGCAGGGGCCCATCCACCCGCTACGCCCGCCTGAATCACCGCGATCGCGATGCTGCGACTGATCGTGCGGAGCTGTGCGATCGGCGGATAAATAGAGGCGCGTTCTGCAGGGGTGAGTGCGGCAAGAGTTTCTGCGGCAACGAGGAAGGCCTCATCTGGGATGCGCGGGAGGTGGCCGGCAATTGCGGCGAGGCCAACGCCAGGGAAGATGTAGACGTTGTTCGCCTGGCTAATCGCCTCAGGCTTTCCGCCAACAAGGACTGGCTCAAATGGTGAACCGGTTGCAACAACTGCGCGATCTTCACTCCAGGTCAGGATGTCTGACGGAGTTGCCTCGGCACATGAGGTTGGATTAGAGAGCGGCCAGATCAGTGGCGCCGGAGCTGCTGCGGCGACGGCGCGAATCGCCGCCTCCGTAAATGCGCCAGCCTGACCACTTGTCCCCAGGAGTGCGGTTGGTCGTGCCGCGGCAATGATCGCCTCCAACGTTGACGTGCCGCTCAGCGCGTCAAGATTCAGCGCGCGCAGTGTTGCGGCTGTAAGTGCGAGCTCACTCTTTCCGTCAGTGAGATCACTCCGTCCGTCATGCACGATCCCTTTGGAGTCCATCGCGATGATTGCGCTGGCGCGCTCATCGGCGCTCATCCCAACACTCTCGAGGTAGCGGCGCAAGAGGCGCACGATGCCGAGCGTCGCTGCTCCCGCGCCGTAGAAGAGGAAGCGCTGGTCACTCATCTTCTTACTGCCAGAGCCGCCACCCGCGTTAATGGCGGCGATGATACCGGCGAGTGCAACGGCTCCCGTCCCTTGAATGTCGTCATTGAATGACGGTACGGTGCCGCGATATCGCTCCAGGATCTTGATCGCATTCTGTTGCTTGAAGTCTTCCCACTGGATGACGCAGCCTGGGAGCGCCATCGCCACCGCCGCAACGAACTTCTCGATGAACGCGTCGTATGCGGCGCCGCGCAGCCGCGGCTTCCGCCAGCCGAGATACGTTGGGTCGTCAAGTAGTTCTTTATTGTCCGTCCCAACATCGAGTGAGACTGGGAGTGCCCACGCCGGATGAATCCCAGCGGCGGCGATATAAAGCGAAAGCTTGCCGATCGGAATCCCCATCCCGCCAACGCCAAGATCGCCGAGGCCGAGGATGCGCTCGTTGTCTGTCACTACGATCAGTCGCGTCTCGCCGCCGCCAGCGGCGTTGTGTAGCAACTCTGGAATGCGGTCCTGGTCATCTGGTGTGATCCAGGCGCCACGTGCGCGTCGCCAGATCTGGCTCCAGCGTTTGCACGCCTCACCAACGGTTGGCGTGTAGACCACGGGGAGGAACTCCTCCATGTTTTCTGCCAAGAGCCGATAGAAGAGTGTCTCGTTGCGATCCTGCAGCGCGGCGAGTCCGATGTAGCGCTCCAGCGGATCCTGCTTACGACGAATCTTCTGCAGCTCCACGGCGACCTGCTCTTCAAGTGTGAGCACCGTGGCGGGGAGGAGCCCATCCAGGCCGAGGAGGCGCCGCTCTTCGCGACTGAAGGCGGTGTCCTTGTTCAGCGTGGGGCGGCTCAGTAGTGCCTTGCCACGCTCTTTGACCGCGATTGGGGGGAGGGGTGCTGCCATTGGAGACTCAGGATAGCCGTGCGGCGGGTGTAGAGTTCTGAGCATGGCCGCATCGATCCTTGTTGTTGAAGACGATCCCGCCGTCGCCCTCGCGCTTGAAGTGGCGCTGAAGGGTGAGGGGTATCTCCCCCTGCTCGCCGCCACGGGAGATAAGGGGCTGGAGATCGGCCTCGCACAGGCGCCAGACCTGCTGATCCTTGACGTCCGCCTCCCAGGGATGGATGGCTTTGAACTACTCCGCCGCCTCCGCGCCGGCGGTTCAAAGGCGCCAGTGATCATCCTCACCGCGCGCGACGAAGAGGTGGACACGATCCTTGGCCTTGAGCTCGGCGCCGATGACTACATGACGAAGCCCTTCCGCGTCCGTGAGCTGCTCACCCGCGTGAAGTCGCAACTGCGCCGCGCTTACGGCGACCTCGCCGACGCGCTCGGTGGACGCATCATTCGCGCGGACGAGCTACTGATCGATCTTGAGCGGCGGCGCGTCAGCCGCGCTGGGAAGAAGATCTCGCTCACCCCAACGGAATTTGAGATCCTGCGCCTCCTTGCAGAGAAGCCGGGGCGCGTCTTCAGCCGACGCGACCTGCTTGAACGCGTCCGCGATTACGACGCCGCCATCTCGGGCGATGAGAAGACGATCAATGTCCACGTCAGCCACCTGCGTGACAAGGTGGAGGAGGATCCATCAAACCCACGCTTTGTGATGACCGTTCGTGGCGTGGGCTACGCATTTGCTGATAGGAGCGAGCGCGGCGAGCGGAGCGGATCCTGAACTCGCTCTTTACTCGCCTCTACGGACTCCCGCCGCGCGGCCTCCGCGCGCGACTCACCGTTGCCTTTATTGGCATCGTTGCGATTGCACTCTTCACCTCAGGACTCGTCGTGCTCGACAGGATGAGCACGGAGCTGGAGTCGCAGGAGTTCTCCTCGCTACAGGTGCGCCGCATGGCGGTGGCAAGCTCTGCGCGAAGCATCGCAATTGCGGCGGCCGGCGAGCAGGCGATTATCACGAAAGCTGGCGCGCTCTCGCCTGCGGTCCAGGAACGCTTCTTGCTTCAGGATCCGGAACTGCAAGGCCTTGCAACGGTGATCGCACGCGCTGATGTGCGCATTCAGTTCGGCTCATGGGATGAGGCGCAACAGCTTTTCACACCACTCACTGACGCAGAATTCATCATTGATTCATCTGGCGTAGAGCCAACAGCTGGCGAGCGACGAGATTCAATCGCAAGCGGCTCGGAGGTCGTGGTACTCGGCGGCACATCCACCGTTGGCGCAATGGAGATCACACTGGTGCAACCGCTCTCCACGCGCGTCACGCGTATTGCGCAGATCACAAGCCTGGTGCTCATCGTTGGGATCTTGGCGCTGCTCCTCACGATCTTCTTCGCCTCGCTCGCCGCACAACGTTTTGCGAAGCCAGTACGACTCTTGTCAGAAACAGCGACAAGGATTGGAGACGGTGACCTCTCTGCACGCGTCCCAACCGGAAGCGAGGTTGCGGCGAACGTGGAGATGGAGGCGCTGCTTGGCCAGTTCAATCGCATGGCGGGTCGCCTTGAGGGAACGGTTGCGGCGCTTCGCCGAGAGCGTGATCGTGGACAGGAGCATCTAGCCGATGTCTCGCATGAACTCCGCACGCCGCTCGCCGCACTCCGCGCCTTCGTAGACCTGCTTGACGAGAGCGCAACGACCGATGCCGCAACAAGAAAGCGACTCCTAACTGAAGCCGGCAACCAGCTTGAGCGTATGGATGCACTCACGGCGAATATCTTGGAACTCTCCCGATTTGACGCAGGGATTGCGCGTCCGCACTTTGTAGAGGGGGACTTGCGCTCGAGTGTTCGCGCGGCGATTGAGCAGGCCGCTGCTGGCGCACGACGACGTGGCGTTGCGCTCGACGAGCGCCTCCCAGCGCGACGCGTGATGGTGCGTCATGACGGAACACTTGTTGGCCAAGCGGTGGCGAACCTCGTTGCTAATGCGCTGAAGTTCACACCGCGCGGCGGGAGCGTCTCCGTTTCAGTTCGTCCGCTTGCAACTGGCGCCGCAACGATCACCATCTCAGACAACGGGGTTGGTATCTCCGCAGAAGAGCTGCCGCGCATCTTTGATCGTTTTTATCGCGGCACAGAGGGGCTCGCTGCGGCGCGCAAGGCGACGCGTGCCTCAGGTTCTGGACTCGGTCTTGCGATCGTGAAATCGATCGTTGATATGCATGCGGGCCGGATTGTGGTGGAGAGCCTTATTGGGAGCGGAACGAGTTTCACGTTGACACTTCCCGCCGATCCTGAGCTGATCGCCGATGAGACGCTGGAGCCAGCGCCAGCACCACAAGGACCTGCATCGCTGATCAGCGTGGGGCGACGTGCCGCAGCGCTGCTCGGAGAGGTTGCGAAAACTTCACTTCGTCTTCGGCAGGTTCTTCGCGCGGATGCCTCATCATCTACTCTTGAAGAGCAGGGCACACCGCATGACGCGGCCGCGTCAGCTGACGGCGCCACCAAGTCAACAAAGGAGAGAGCGTGAGCAAAGCGTCAGATCCGACGGACGAGCGCAGCCAAGAACCGCTTCGGTTTGAACCAGAGCCGGCAGAGAATCCCCAGCCCTGGGTTGAGAAGCTAGATGACGGATATCCGAAGCCTGAGCCGCTCCTTGGCGACGACGACGAAGTGCCCGCAGAGAAGCGAGTAAGCGCGATTGGACGCCGAGCAATCCTCGGCCTCCTCGCCCTCTCACTCATCTTTGGTGCTGCAGGGGGTGCAGGGGCAACTCTGCTGCTGCTCGGTGGGTTCAACGGGAGCGGAGATATCAGTGAGCGAATCCGTCAGACGCTCGTCTCAGAGCAGTCGGCGACTGTCAGCGTTGCCGAGCGCATCTCACCAGCCATCGTCACGCTAGAGGTGACAAGCGTTGACGGTGAATCGGTTGGATCTGGTGTGATCTATTCGGCAGACGGGTGGATCGTCACGAACCGACACGTTGTTGAGGGTGCGACCGCCATAACCGTTTATCTTAAGGACGGTCGTGACTTCCCTGGGGAAATCTATGGAATTGACACGCTCACCGACCTCGCGATCGTCAAGGTGGAGGCAACTGGCCTCACCGCCGCAACGCTCGGTCGCTCGAGCGCCATCCAGGTTGGCCAAACCGCGATTGCGATCGGCTCACCGCTTGGCGTCTATACGAATTCAGTAACAGCCGGGATCATCTCCGCCATCGGGCGCGAGATCACCACCGAGTCTGGTCGGCTCGACGGCCTCCTCCAAACAGACGCCGCAATCAACCCGGGAAACTCTGGCGGCGCACTTGTTGATTCAAGCGGCGCCGTGATTGGGATCAACACCGCCATCTCCACCGAGGGGGCAGGGATCGGCTTTGCGATCCCAATCGACATTGCACGACCGATCATGGAGCAAGCGCTTGCTGGGATTGAGCTCTCCCGCCCGTGGATCGGCATTCGTTACGTCGCCCTAAATCGCCGCACTGCGGCGGAGAACAACCTCACCCTCTTCCAGGGGGCATGGATCTCAGGCGGGACGGAGTCAGGGATCGTGCCGGGGAGCCCCGCTGAAGCGGCTGGCCTCACCGACGGCGACATCGTCACCAAAGTGCAAGGCGTCCTCATTGACGAACAACACCCGCTTCAAGACCTGCTGGTGCAGTACTCCCCTGGAACGGTAGTCGTCTTGGACGTGCTCCGCGCTGGAGCAACGGTTCAGATCTCGGTCACCCTTGGGATTCGACCGAACCAGTAGTCGTTAGCCGATCAAGGCTCCCGTCATCTGGAAGTCGCCCTTGGCGCAAGAGGCGCTCGCGCACCGCGCCAACCAGATAGAGCGACCCTGCAACGATCACTGCGCAACGATCACGCGATGCGGCGTTAAGCGCTTCGTGTGGATCAACGGCGGTCTCAACCTTTGCGCCGAGCCCCGCTCCACGCGCCATCGCGGCGAGCGCCTCTGGTGTTGACGACCGATCATCGCCGACGCTGGTACAGATCACGCGCGCAGATTGCAGAAGTGGTGATGCCACAAGCTCGCTGAAGATCTTCGTAATTGACTTGTCCGCCATTGCCGCAAGAACAAGCGTGACGCCACTTGATCCACTCTCGCCATCAGCGTCACGGAGGAGCGGGGCAAGATCGCTCACTGCGGATGCAAGCGCAGCAGCGCCATCTTCATTGTGTGCACCATCAAGTAAGAGATCGCGCTGATCGCCTGCGCCGAATGCGCCGCTAATCAACTCCATTCTTCCTGGCCAACGTGCCGCGGCGAATCCGATCCTGATCTCTTCATCGCTCACCGTGGTGAGCCCCGCGGACTTCATTGCGTCGAGTGTGGCGAGCGCCACTGCGGCGTTCCCCCCTTGGTGGCGCCCGAGGAGCCCTACTCTGACGGCGCCGAGGCGTGGCAGCTCAACTTCAATGCCGTCGCGTCCCAGCGTTCGGATTGCTCCATGCGTTGCAATAGTGAGTGGCGCGTTCACCGCCGCCGCAACGCTCTTGACCACGCTCAGCGCCTCGCCCCTGTCAGTTGCCCCCGTGACCGCGCGATCCCCACGCATGATGATCGCCGCCTTCTCACCAGCGATCTCCTTGATGGTCTCGCCGAGATACTCTTGGTGGTCCAGGCCAACGTTGGTGACAACGGCAACGCCACCATCCCATGCGTGCATCGCATCGAGTCTCCCGCCGAGCCCAACCTCCACAACGGCGCGGTCGATGCCAGCGGCGTGAAATCCGTCAAAGACGACGCCAGCGAGGAGTTCAAATTCGGTGACGGGACCGACGCGCGACTCAATCCGGTCGGCGGCATCGAGTGCTCGCTCCACCGCCACGGCGAATTGAAGTGGGGCGAGTGGGCGGCCATCAATGCGGATCCGCTCGCGGTATGAGACGAGATGCGGCTTTGGCGTGCTGCCGTGTCGGACCCCAGCGGCGCTCAGAGCGGCGGAGATCAGCGCGCCGACACTCCCCTTCCCATTGGTCCCCGCAATGAGTGCGCCGCGCACGTTGCGTTCGGGGCTTCCGAGCTCCTCCAGGATGGCGCGCGAGCGCTCAAGTCCGAGCCGGACGCCGAAGCGCCCCCGTGCGGAGATGGCGACGAGCGCCGCCTCCCATGCGTCGTCGCCGTGGCCGCTTACGATCGCCGTGGCCATTTGTTCACGCGCACCACGCACGCGCTCCTTGAGGGTTGCGACGAGTGCTGGGTCCGATGCGGCATCAGGCATCTGTTGAGCGTAGCGGTCTTCCTACAAGCCGTGCCACAATCGTGACCATGGCAGGGTTCAATCGACCCGGTTCACAACCGCCTCGCCGCCGCGGTCTATTTGGCAACCGCTCTGACGCTCGTCCACCAGTCCGTCGCGTCGCCTCAAGTGCGCCAACTCGAGCCGCCGTCTCTTACACAACGGAGCGGACGCCGAATCGCGAACGACAAAGCTCGTTCATGCGAACGATCACTGCCGCCCTCTACCAAATCGTCGGAGTTGCGGCCCTACTCCTTCTTATCGTTGCCGCGCTCTTCGCCGTTCGCCTCGTCCTCTCAATCGGTGATCCAAGCCCAAGCACGACGCCAGGAGGGGTGATCCCTTCAGCGGCACCCGGTGCGCCGCTCCTCGTGTCGCCTAGCCCTGCAGCGGTTGCCGCGAAGACGATCACAATTCGTGGCTCACTCCCAGATGACCTGCTCGGCCTCAGCGATGCCACTCTGCTGATTAAGGTGGAGACCGAAGACGGTTCCGTCATCACCGGTGCCGAGGTTGAGCTGCCGAAGACGCCAGCGTTTGAGATCGCGGGCATTCCGCTCGCATCGGGTGAGAACATCATCTCTGCGGTTGTTGTGGTGGCTGGCACAGAGAAGACGCCGAGCAACGCTGTCACCGTGACGCGTGACACCACCGCACCTGAGGTGATCATCACGTCACCAGCACCAGGTCAACTTGTCAGCGGGGCAGAGGTGACGGTGCGGGGCGAGTCAGAGGGTGACGTGGATATTGAGGTGCGCAACGAAACCTCTGGTATTACATCAAATGGAAAGACGAAAAACAACGGCCAATACTCCATCAACATCTCGTTGCGAAACGGGATCAACGTGCTCTCCGTCACTGCAACTGATGCGGTTGGGAACTCGTCACGCACCAGCGTGGAGATCACAACAAGCGCATCCGTTGGCCGCATCACGCTAGCTGTGAACCCTGGGACGATCTTTCTCAATAAATCGCCGAAGTCGTTCCGCATTACTGCAACAGCAACAGACTCCACAGGTGCGCCAGTCGTGGGGGCCAACGTCTGCATGATGATCACCGCGCCAGGGCTTTCGCCAATATCGCTTCCGTGCAGCCTCTCAGATGGCAACGGACGAGCGATCGGCGAATACACCTTTCCTGAGAACTACAAGACTGAAGGGCGCGGCCTGATTTTGGCAACCTACACCCTGACGCAAGGTGATCCACTTGAAGCCACTACGGCATTCACTGTGAAGAAGAAGCCGTAATGGACGGCGGGAACCTCGCCTGGCAGTGTCCGTCGTGCGGAGCGCTACAGGAAGAGACGGGGCGCTGCTGGGTCTGCCAGGCGCCAACGACCGCCTGCGGAACCTGCCGCCACCTCCGTCGCGCCGTTGTGGGGCGAATCAGCTACTGCGGCATTGATAAGAAGAAGAAGCTTGTTGGAGAGAGCGACGTGCGCCCATGCTGGACTGCCCCGGTGGAGCTGCAACGCTCAGCGAGTCATGGGCGGCGTGTTGATGGTGAGGACCTTAAGTTGCCGCGACTCAGTTGGGCGAGCGGTGGCCTCTGGGAGGGGCTCGAAGCCTAGAAGCAGCTCACGGACAGCCGGCGAGAGGCGTCCCAAACGGGCTCGTTGCGATGATCTGCACGCTACTTCCGCTCGGCACGAGCACTCCTGCGGCGGGAGCAATGAGGTCAACGATCTCTGTTGGGTCGAGTGCCGCAGAGGCGGGATCCAGGATGAGCCCGACCGCTTCTAAGGCCAGCGCAACTTCTCCTACGGCCATGCAGCGCAGGATCGGCACCGCAGTATCAGCGACGCCAGATGGTGAGGTTGAGGCGCTCGGTGATGGCTCAGGCCCGAGTGAAATCACGAGGTCCACACTGCTCCTATTGGCAACCTGGAGTCCGGCACGAGGATTCTGCTGAATGACGCCTCCGCTCGGCACTGACTCAGACCAGGTAGAGACCACCTGGCCGAGCCGCAGGTTTGCCTCCTTTAAGCGCTGCGCCGCCTCCTCTTCAGTTCCCCCTACCAACTCAGGCACCACAGCGAACCCGCTCCCTGACACCACGCGTACCTCAATCACGCTGTTGGTCGGGACGAGGGTCGCCGCCTCTGGCGATTGCGACAGAATCGTGTCCACAGGGAGCGACTCTGAGCTGACGCGCTCCACCACCTTGATGCTAAGTCCGAGCTGCTCAGCGATCGGAATCGCCTCTGAGAGGGTGAGGGAAGCGATTGGTGGAACCTTGACGTTGGCATCTGGGCCACCACCGGCTTTGATGATGCGTAGGCCAAAGATCACCCCAGCGAGCAGCAGGACAACCGCCAGCGAGACGCCACCAATCGTTAGCAACGTAGATCGGAGTGACATTGCCTCTGGTTCACCCTCATCAATCCACTCATCGTTCGGATCCACTGGCGCAGATGGCTCACCAGGCCCTGCCTCGCCGGCAACACGAGAGACGCGCGTTCCCGCGAGTGCACGTGGCGCACCCGCCGCCGGGCCAACGGCGCGCGGCTGAATTGATGTTCGGCCAGCCTTCACCACATATGACTCCAACGTGTCAGCGGCGGCTGTTGCGCTTGCTGTGCGCTGCTTCGGATTAGCAGCAAGGAGTTGCATGGCGATCGTCTCAAGTTCTACTGGGATATCTGGGCGTAGCGTCCGCGGCGATGGCGCGGCTTCGGTTGCGCCACCCTCCGCCGGCCTGCGCCCCGTTAGAAGTTCAAAGAGGACAACGCCGAGCCCGTAGAGATCTGAACTTGTAGTTGCAGCACCTCCCGCTGCAACTTCAGGTGCCACATAGTGCACCGTCCCAATCGGGGCGGAACCTGCTGCTGGCACAGTCGGTGCGCCATCCTCAAGTGTTGCGTGAGCAATACCGAAGTCGGTAATCTGCGCGCGGCCTTCGCGACCGATCAAGATGTTGCGCGAAGAGACGTCGCGGTGAATGATGCCGCGCTGATGCGCTGCGGCAAGGCCGCGAGCAACCTGCGCCGCAATAGCTGCGGCGCGACGCGGCACGAGCGGGCCAACACGACGCAGCATGGAGGCGAGATCTTCACCATCAACGAACTCCATGATGATCGCTGGGGCTTCACGCTCTGGCGCAACGTCAAAGACAGCGGCAACATTTGGGTGCGCAATGATTGCGGCGGCACGCCCTTCGGCGCGGAAGCGCGCAGCGGCGGCGGGCGATGCGGCGAGTGCCCCGCGCAGAATCTTCACGGCAACGTCGCGACCGAGCGCCTCATCTACTGCACGGAAGACGAATGCTGCAGCACCTTCACCGATCTGCTCGTGCAGTCGGTAGCGTCCAGCGATCAGGTCACCAGACTTTGGTCGAACCTCGGCTGCGCCGGTCACCTCTCCCCGCCCCGCAAGTGCGTTGCTAGTGCGGCACGCAGTTCGGCGCCGTAGGTTGGATGCTCCAGCGCTAGATCGAGATTTGCCTTCAGCCAGCCCTCTGGTGCTCCAACGTCATAGCGTGTGCCACTGAACTTGAAGCCAACGATCGGCTGCTCAGATGCGAGTGCCTGGATCGCATCGGTCAGCTGGATCTCGCCACCAGCACCGTGTGGCGTCTGCTCCAACTTGTCGAAGATCTTTGGGCTCAACACGTAGCGACCAACGATCGCAAGGTTTGATGGCGCATCGGCGGGGGCTGGCTTCTCTACGAGTCCGCGGAGCGGAATGGTCCTCCCGCCATCTGGCGACGGAAGTGAGGCGTCAATGTCAACAATGCCGTAGCGACGCGTCTGATCCTTCGGTACCTCCATCACCGCTACAACCGAGGCGCTCGTTGCCTTGTACGCCGCAATGAGTTCCCCGAGCGCTGGGCGCTCCCCAATGATGAGGTCGTCTGGGAGCACCACGGCGAACGGCTCATGCCCCACCGCGTCGCGCGCCATCAGCACCGCATGCCCAAGGCCGAGCTGCTCCTTCTGACGCACCGTCACTAAATGCACCATGTCCGCCACCGCGCGCACGGCGCGAAGGTGCTCAATGTCGCCGCGCGCCTCAAGGACCGCCTCAAGATCTGCGGCAATATCAAAGTGGTCTTCAATGGAGCGCTTATGTTCGCTCGTCACCAAGATGACCCGCTCAATCCCCGCGGCGATCGCCTCTTCAATGGCGTACTGGATTGCTGGGCGATCAACGATTGGGAGGAGCTCCTTCGGCACCGCCTTCGTTGCGGGGAGGAAGCGTGTCCCCCAGCCGGCAACGGGGAAGACTGCGGTGCGGATGTTCATGTCTGCCTCCGTGTGGGCCTCTCGGTGGGGTTGGATCTCAGGATAGCAGCCACCCCTACGCCCCCTCTTCTCCTCGCACTCGGCGCAGGGAGGCGCGCAGCGGTGCGCCAACGAGCGGCAGGGTGATCTCGTCTGGATCGTCAACGCTGGCGAGGAAACCGATCAACAGGAGGAGTGCGCCGAGCGCCTTCCCGAGTTCATACACCTCGGTAGATCCGGTTCGACTCAACGTGTCGGTGAGACTCGGAAAGAAGGCGCCGAGCGCAATGAGGAGCGTTGCGGGGACGCGACGATTCAACGTGCCGTTGCGCCACGCCGCAGCTGCGAGCGGGAGGCTCTTCACAAAGTTCACGGCGATAGCAAACGGCGCAATCGCCAAATTAAAGAGGAGCTCATCGCCGCGCTGTCGAGGATCGCTCGAGTACGGAAGTGCGCGAACTTTTGGCATGAAGACGTACGCGGAGAAGAGCGCGCCTGTAAGGAGTGCGAACGCGCCACTGATATTCAAGAGTGGCGTGAGGAGCCGAAGTGCTGGCGGCAAGAGGAGTGCAATCGGTGCACCAGTTTTCGGATCGGTTGACCAGCCTGGCGCTGGCAGTTGCGCTGTAGCAACGAGTGGGAGTGCAGCGGCGCTGAGGAGTAGAACGAGCCCAACGGCGATACGGCTCCACCGCGTGCTACCGAGATACGCCAGCCATGCAATAGAGACTGCCGCAGACCAGGCGAGAAGTGCATAGAAGAGCGCCGTTGGTCCAGCAGCTGGATCTTCAAGGCGTCGCGCAACGAGGATCGTGAAGAGGCCAGCGAGCCCGAGACATGCCGAATACCAGTAGCCGAATCGCGTCTTTGAGAGCAGCAAGACGGTTCCGGTGCCGAGCCATCCAGCGGTCCAGACGGCGCCAGTGAGATACCAGACGCGATACAACGGTTCGCTCCACCCGATAAAACCTGCGAGTGTTTCGGCGGCTGCGGCGACGGCAAAAGCGGTTGCGCCAATCGCCCATGCGAGTTGATACGGAGCGCGGCGAAACTGATACTGATTAAAAAGAAGTGCCGCAAAGAGTGCGGCGGTGAGCGTGGTGAGTAGGGAGATCACGCTCGGTCCGGCCTACGCCGGAAGAAACTCGTGATCACTCTGGTGCAGTCCGTCGCAGAGTCCAAGGGTTGCGCCTTCAGCGGTTTCCAAGGCAACTGGCCGCATGATCTCGCGAACCGAACTCTGCGTGCAAAAGTACCAGCCGTTTGCCGCCATCCACTGAGAGGGGCACGCGGGCTTCGCGCAGAATTGAAACGGGCCAGGGTTGATCGGCGAGGCGCTCTCGAACGAGGGGGCAACCTCCGTGGCGATAATGTCCAACACGCTCACACGAAACGGCGTGCCGCTGATCGGTTGACGACAGCCTTCACAGCGGATGCCGCTGTTCTCCGTCAGGATCGTTGGAATCTTGATACCCATGATCTCCATGCCTGAATCGTACCCGAGCAGGGGCGGCGTGTCGGCGCTGCGCAGGCGTCACGCAGGTGCCTCCCACGATTCGGCGGGAGGTCGTACCCTACGGAGATGAACTGGAACCGTGGGCGTCGTATTCGAGGTGTGGTCTCTCTCGGCACGGGGGTGGCTGTGGTCGTGGCGCTCGGCGCTTCGCTCCTCTACTTCCTCTGGGTTGCCACTATCCGCAACGCGGATCAGATCGGCCAACTCTCAATCGGCACCCTGCTTGTTGGAGTTGCCTGTGCCTTCGCGGCGCTAATGCTCGTGCTCAGTATGATCCGCGCCATCCGGCGCGCTGAAGACGGGCGGGCGCTGCTCGCTGCGCTCCTCGGTGGTGGCTTTGCGATCGCCGCAGCGGCGGCCCTCGCCGCCTCGGACGTACTCGGCAAGCTCGCCGGCTAACCCTCAGCCTCCCCCTGTTTAGGGCCGCCACGGCGGTCGGATGCTACCCTCGCGTTCGCGCGCCCCTATCGTCTAGCGGCCTAGGACGCCACCCTTTCAAGGTGGAGATCACGGGTTCGAATCCCGTTGGGGGCACCACTCCACCCAGGACGAGCGTCGCTCGGCGTGCCATCCTGAGCGCATGCCAATCATCATCGTCGCCTTCCTCACCTACGCACTCCTCCTCCTCGCTGGGCTCGGCCTTACGCTCGGCCGAATCGTTGAGCAGGCGACCAACGCACCGATCACCCTGCAGGGCGTTGTCTGGATGGCGCTGATCGCCGCCTGCATCTTCACCATTACGCTCGTGATCCAGCGGAAGGGGGCAGGGCGAGGATTCGCAATCGGACTCAGCACGATGCTCTTCCCAGCCGGCCCGCTGATTGCGCTCACACTCGGCAATTGGCTCCCTGGCCTCCCACCAATTCTTCTTGCCCTTCTCCTTATTCGTGGCCTGCGCGGTGCGAGCGCACGAGAATGGTTGAACGAAATATGAGTAGCGACGAGCGACCGAAACAGCTTGCGCTGAGCGGCACATTTGACCTGCCGCTTGACGTACATCTTCATACACTCTTGTCGCCAGACTCTTCTGTCCCGGTAGACGTGTATCCAGCACTCGCTATTGCACTTGGGATGCCGCGCATCGCCATCACTGACCACCTCGACTTTGATCCGCGTGAGCCGGGTACGACGCTTGCGCCGCACGAGCGCCGCGTTGAGGTTATTGAAGACTTGCGCCGAAGGTTCGGCGACAAGATTGAGATCCTGCTCGGTGTAGAGATCACCTACGAACGCGCGTACGAGTCCGACATTCGCGAGCACCTGAAGCGACACCAGTACGACCTCACGATTGGTAGCGTCCATCCGGGCATTGATTCGCCATTCAAGCGATCACGTACGGAAGTCTTTGCTGGGAGTGATGCGAACGTGACGGCACCGTACTTTGACGAAGTGCTCGGCGCTACGGAGAGCGGCCTCTTTGACATTCTTGGTCACGCTGACTACGTTCGGAAGTACGTCTTCCCACACATCACCACAGATCGATTTGAGTCGGCCCCTGAACTTTATGAACCGTTCTTGCAGGCACTAGTAAAGACAGGGACGGCGCTTGAGATCAATAGCTCTGGTTGGCGTCAACGCACAGGAGTCTGCTATCCGCTCCCGCAGGCGGTCGCACGCTACAAAGAGCTTGGCGGCAAGTACATCGTCACGGGATCAGATGCGCATGAGCCCGACTGGTTTGCGCTGAACTTTGATCGCGCGCGCGACTTGCTGTTAGAGAACGGATTTGAAGAACTCGCAACAAAGCGTTGGAAGAGCGCCGGTGAGCACTGGCCAGTGAGGCCGACGAAGGGCTGATTACGAGCGTGAGGCTCAGTCCGGCGGAAGTGTTGGGTCGGCGGTAGAAAATCCACGCTCTACTGCAAGCACAACAACACCGCGCTGATCCACCAAGACGTAGGCGCGAATCACATCAAGCGAATCTCCAGCTGGGATCTCCATCGTTGGGCGAACATCATCGGTGAGAATGAGCCAGTAGACCCCGCTAAGTGCTGCGGCGTCAGAACCTGCGCTGGTGAGCGTAATGAGTCGAACGCGCGGCGTTGCGCCGATCGGTGCGTCAGCTGAGCGTGCGGCTCGCACAGCGCTCTGCGGGGAGATCCCCGCGAGGACGGTGTCAGCGGTGACTGCCTCCCATCCGGCGGGGAGCGGAAGGTCGAGTGGCCGAATGCGGTCTGCCTGCGCGCGCAGGAGGAGCGCGCCAACGATGAAGGCGGTGGCGAGGAGGAGCGCGACGCGAACGATCTGGCCACGGCTCACCGGCGTGGCGATCTCCACCCCTGCAGGGGGCGGTGTAGCGGGCGGCTGGGTTGCGGGCGACTCGTTCTGGCTCATAACGCCATCGTGCCAGAGTTTCACGGCTACGATTCAGCCATGACAAAACAAGGGGCCACCCCAGTCGGAGCTGAGCGCGCCGCCGCGCTCCCCCGCGACCCGCTCCTCGGTACCCCGCTTCGCCATGTGGTACGCGACGCCATCGGCCGCGCCCTCCGCCGAGCGATCGCTTCAGGGGTGCTCCCTGGCCCAGAAGACGCGGCGGCCCTCGATGCGCTCATCCATGGAATCGAAGTTGAAGTCCCAGCAAGTAGCGACCACGGTGATTACGCCTCAAACGTTGCAATGAAATCAAGCAAGCTGCTGAAGCGCACGCCGGCGCAGATCGCTGCGGCGATCGTTGCAGAGTTGGCTGCGGAGGCGGGGGAGCGAATCCACGGAGGCGATGGTGCGCTTGGACCGATCGCGAGCGCCGGCGTTGCCGGTCCCGGCTTCCTCAACGTACGACTCCGCGCCGGACTGCTCGCCGATCTCCTTGACGCCATGATCGCCGCGCCAAACACATGGGGCCACCTTGCGCACAGCACCAGAGAGAAAGCACTGCGTGTCAACGTGGAGTTTGTCTCTGCAAATCCAACCGGACCGCTCACCGTTGGCAATGCGCGCGGCGCATTTGTTGGCGATCTCCTCTCGCGCGTCCTTGAGGCGGCGGGGCAAGAGGTGACGCGCGAGTATTACTTCAACGACTTTGGCGAGCAGGTGCGCAGACTCGGCGAAAGCGTGATCGCCCTGCGCGATGGAGTAGCGGTAGCGGAAGATGGGTACAAGGGCGACTATGTCGCCGAACTAGCCACCGCAATTCCACCAGATGTTGCAACGCGCGCGTCTACGGCGCGCGCTTCAGGGACCACGAGCACTGATGACGATGAGGTTGCGGTGATTGGTAAATGGGCATCGGAGCGCATTCGTCTTGGGATTCAAGCCTCACTGGCGGCACTCGGTGTGGAGTTTGATGTCTGGCGATCCGAAGGTTCGCTCTATACCGAAGGGTTTGTGGATCGTGCCATTGAGAAGTTGCGCGCAGCTGGATGGCTAGAAGAACGCGATGGTGCCCTCTGGTTCAAGAGCACGGCGTTTGGTGATGACAAAGATCGCGTAATCAAGAAGTCAACCGGCGCCTATACCTACTTCGGATCTGACATTGGATACGTTGAAGAGAAGTTTGGCCGAGGATTCGACCACCTTGTCTACGTCTGGGGTGCAGACCATCACGGCACCGTTGCGCGCGTGCGCAATGTTGGTGAAGCGCTCGGCTATAAGAAAGAACACATGGAGATGCTGCTCGTTGCTTGGGTGCGCTTCGTGCGCGATGGTGTTGAGATGAGCATGTCAAAGCGCGCTGGAACATTCGTCACGCTTGACGAGTTGCTTGAAGAGATCGGCGTAGATTCGGCGCGCTGGTACTTTGCTTCGCGAAGTGCGAGCACCGCGATTGACTTTGACATCAAGGCCGCCACCGCACGTAACAGTGAGAATCCTGTCTACTACGCGCAGTACGCGCATGCGCGCATGCAGTCAATTCTGCGCAAGGGTGAAGCTGAAGGGATGAAAGCATCGGAGAGTATTGGCGACCTACTCAACGACGAGGCCGCTCCGGATGCAAAGCTCGCGCGCGTGATTGTGCGCCTCCCAGAAGTTGTTGAGGATGCCGCCGCGCATCACGAGACGCAGGGGGTCACTACGTACGCAACCGAACTCGCCACCGCCTTCTCCGCCTTCTACCGCGACGCAAAGGTGGTCGACGCAGGCGCCGCGACGCTCTCCTCCCAGCGCCTCCGCCTTGTCGCGGCAGCGGCCACCAGCCTCGCCGCCTCCCTCCGCCTCCTCGGGATCTCCGCCCCCGCCGAGATGTAGGCCCGCCCTCGGGGCGAGCCGTGTGAGGTCCAGAAGCATTGCGAAGTCTTTACCTGGCTGCCCTGTGGGGATTCACCCGAGAGGCAGATGATGAACGTCCGGTTCACTGGACCTCCCTCCTGAGAACCGACCTCCCGCCAGGCGGGGGCGATGGGCATTGTCCCTCGCCTGGCACATCCCTCCCTTCTACCCCCAGGCCTCCTCGTGCCCCTAGGCGCACAGCCACGCTCGTTTGAGCACCCCACGGCGTACGACACTGGGGGGTGCCGCGTGGGAGAATAGGGCGATGGAACTCACCTATTACGGACGCAGCTGCGTTCGAATCAGAGGACGCGAGGCGACGATCGCCTATGACCCGTACACCTCCATCGTGGGGCCAACGGGGCGTGGCATCACCGCGGATATCGTCACGCTCAGCCACCCAGACGATGCGCCACTCGCGCGCGTGAAGGGTCGCCTAGCGCCGCGTGATGGACGCACTCCGATTGCCACCAGCCTAGATAACGCGGTGGTCCTTGAGGGACCGGGTGAATACGAAGTGAAGTCGGTACTGATCACCGGCATCCGTAGCTACCGCGACAACCACCGCGGCCCTGCAGCGCGACACAACACCGTCTTCTACGCCGAAATCGATGGCATCCATGTGGTGCACCTCGGTGATCATGCCGAAGGATTCTCCACCGACCAGATCAAGGAGCTCCCAGGTGCGGACATTGTGCTCGTCCCCGTTGGTGGCGAGTTAAGCGCTGAGGCTGCCTCGGCGCTGATCAGCGAGCTTGGCCCCAAGATCGTCATCCCAATGCCGATGACCGATGACGTTACAAAGGCGAACGCCGCAGTGAGGGCCTTCTGCAAGGAAGAGGGGCTCACCACGCCACCGACTGCGCAACCGAAGCTAACGATCACCATCTCCGGGCTCCCAGAGGAGACCACCACGATCGTGGTGGAGCCACGCGGCGAGGCCTTCGGCGCTGAATAACCTCCGATTAAACGGATGCGGCGCGACAGACTGATGGCACAACTCCTTGGTGTAATTGATGTAGTCGGCGCGTCAGCGCCGCCAAACACGGAGGTTGGTCATGAGTGACGGAGATTTCGGTGGCGGTGATGATGGCGGCGAAGACGGTGGTGCGTTTGATCTAAACAACAACGGTTCATCTCTTGATGAATTCGTGCTCTTCGCCGCGATTACTGAAAAGCAACGCCGACGCGAAGAGAAGCGCGTGGCGAAGGCCACACTCAGTGCGGGGAAGAGTGGAGCGCGAGCCTCTGGCTG
>JACCDP010404607.1_pt1 | contig 39793 bp, 31 predicted proteins | sample 7445841 | NCBI WGS metagenome assembly JACCDP01 (sample SAMN15323441, study PRJNA562643) | freshwater metagenome | isolation source: river surface water | place: USA:Blue River Watershed | collected 2017-08-17 | reverse complement strand
GTTTTTAGTTCTAAGAAGAGGGTATGGCAAAGGCGAATGTTCTAGTCCAACACCGCCCCGCGCTGTACCCTTGTTTATTTATGCTTTTTGTGGATTTCTTCCATATTTCTCATCATGTTGTGTGGCATCAAGACCCAGTTCTTCTTCTTCCTCCGAAACACGAAGTGGTTGAATAATATTGATGAATTTGAATATGATGAAAGAAACGGCAAATGAGTATACAACCGCAATTCCCATCGCTTTGAGCTGTGTCAAGAAGAAATCAGCATTGCCATAGAAAAGTCCATCATTTCCTGCTCCGTTGACAGCCTTTGTTGCAAAAACACCTGTAAGAACCATGCCAACCATGCCTCCCAAACCATGACAGGGGAATACATCAAGGGCGTCATCCAAAGTAGATTTTTGTTTATAGTAAACGGCAATGTTGGAAATAATGGCGGATACCACACCGATGAAAATACTTTGGGGAATGCCCACGAACCCTGCACCAGGGGTGATGGCAACCAGTCCTACCACGGCACCGATACAGAATCCCATTACAGAAGGTTTTTTGCCTTTCATGACATCAAAGAACATCCATGACAAACCTGCAGCGGCAGCGGCTGTATTGGTGGTAGCAAAGGCTGCAACCGCTAAGCCGTTTGCTGCCAAGGCAGAGCCGGCGTTGAAACCAAACCAGCCAAACCACAACAAACCGGTACCAATCAAAACATAGGGGACATTGGCAGGAGGAATCTCAGTTCCTTCCATATGTGCCTTTCTGCGCTTCAACACAAGTGCACCAGCCAATGCTGCACAACCTGCAGAAATATGCACTACCGTACCTCCTGCAAAGTCAAGTGCGCCCATTTGGAAGAGAAATCCATCAGGATGCCAGCTCCAATGTGCCAATGGTGCATATACCAAAATGCTGAACAGGATGATAAATAAAATATAAGAGGTGAACCTGACACGCTCGGCCAAGGCGCCCACAACAAGTCCGGGTGTAATGATGGCGAACATCAATTGGAAAAGTGCAAAAAGAGTTTTAGGAATCGTCGGTGCCAGACTCCAGGGGCCCGTATTGTTCACGGCTTTAAAGAAGAAGTGGGTGAGGGGATTGCCAATGAAACCGCCAATTGAATCACCAAAGGATAAGCTATAACCAAAAGTGATCCAGATCACGCTCACAACACCAGCTGCAACCGTGCTTTTGATCATGGTGGAGATCACGTTTTTGCGGTGAACCATTCCTCCATAAAAGAAGGCGAGTCCGGGTGTCATTAAAAAAACCAATGCCGTAGCTACCACTATCCAGGTGACATCAGCGGCTACATAAACACCTTCTTTGTCTTCGAAATTCGGTAGAACCGGAACGAAGATGGCAGCAACTGCAAGTAAAATCAGAATGATGAACGGAAGTTTGTCTCTAAGAAATTTTGAATTCATGGTGGCCTTTTTAGGTGGATAGATATATATTATTGCTAAACTAAAGAAAAGTAACCTTTGTTCAAAGAAGTTAATACATATAAATAAATATAATAAGATTAAGTAAATTTTGTAAAAAATTGAAAAACAGCTATATATGATAATTTAAGCCTGTTGCAATACTTATTCACATTTTGTAATAATAATACATATATATAATTATAATATATAGAAAATGTAAAAAAAATGCCGGACCCAAGTCCGGCAGTGATCTTTTTAATAGGCGATCAGGTGAACTGAAGTCTGCTGTCTTTGGTTTCAAGCAATGATTCTCCCATTAAAAATTCATCTACTTTTCTGGCACACTCTCTGCCCTCGCTAATGGCCCATACGACAAGGGATTGACCACGGCGCATGTCTCCGCAACTGAATAGTTTCGAGATATTGGTTTTATAATCCTTTTCATTTGCCTTCACATTGCCTCGTTCGTCCAGTTCAACATCCAATTCGTTGAGCATTCCCTCTTTCTGTGGTGCAACAAATCCCATTGCCAATAGAACCAATTCGCAATCGATGGTTTTTTCTGATCCTGCTTTTTCGACAAATTTACTGGCCCTTCCATCTTCAACCTTCCACTCCAATTCCACTGTTTTCAAGGCTTTGAGATTACCATTGCCATCAGCGATGAATTCCTTGGTGGCCACTGCCCATTGCCTCTCACAGCCTTCTTCATGAGAGCTGGAGGTCTTCAGCACCATCGGATAGGTTGGCCATGGCATAAAGGAATTCCTGCCATCCGGTGGTTTGGGTAACAGTTCAAATTGTGTTACAGACTTTGCACCCTGTCTGTTGGATGTGCCTACGCAGTCACTCCCTGTATCACCACCACCAATTACCACTACATTTTTCCCTTTGGCGGAAATAAGTTCTTTTGCAATATTGCTTTCGATGGTTGAATGGGCAAGGGGATCTGATCCTGAGACTTTTTTGTTTTGTTGTTTGAGGAATTGCATGGCAAAATGAACGCCATTGCTCTCCCTTCCCGGGATGTTTAAATCTCTTGGGACTGTTGAGCCGCCAGCCAATACAATAGCTGCATTTTCCCTCAAAAGGTCATTGATGCTTACATTGACGCCTACATTTGCATTGCACTTGAATGCAATGCCTTCTTCTTCCATTACAGCAATCCTTCTATCGATGATCTTTTTTTCAAGTTTAAAGTCTGGAATCCCATATCGCAACAATCCCCCAGGTTTTTCATCCCTTTCATAAACGGTTACTGAATGACCCGCCTGGTTCAGCTGTGCTGCTGCTGCAAGTCCTGCTGGTCCACTGCCAACGACTGCTACTTTCTTGCCAGTTCTGATCACAGGCGATTTGGGTTTGACATACCCTTTTTCAAAGGCAATTTCGATGATGTGTTTTTCAATCTCTTCAATGTTCACAGGGGGCTGGTTGATGCCCAGCACACAGGCACTTTCACAGGGTGCGGGACAAATCCTGCCAGTGAACTCTGGGAAATTATTGGTGGAGGTTAGAATCTCATAAGCTTCCTCCCAACTTTGACGGTAGACGGCATCATTGAATTCCGGAATGATGTTTCCAAGTGGACACCCGCTATGACAAAAGGGTACACCACAATTCATGCATCTTGCTGCCTGCTGGTTGAGTACTTCCGGTTCGAATGGTTTTACAAATTCATTGAAATTTCCAATTCTTTCCGTGGGAGAGATTTTCTGTGGACTCACCCTTGTGTATTCCAAAAATCCTGTTGGTTTTCCCATGATCAATTATTTTGTTACAGCAGTTTTCTCATTTTTTTGAGTCTGCATCACTTTTTTATAATCTCTTGGATAGACTTTAATAAAATTGCTTCGTTGGTTGTCAAGGTCAGATAAGATGAATTTGGCGACCGAACTTTCCGTTGCAAGCAGATGCTCTTTCAATAAACCCGCAATGGTCTCCATATCGGCTTCATCGATTGGGTCCAGGTCAACCATTTCAGGATTGCATGCATCGCGGAAATTCCCGTCAATATCATAAACATAGGCAATACCCCCGCTCATGCCTGCAGCAAAATTGCGACCGGTTTTACCAAGAACTATAACCAATCCGCCAGTCATGTATTCACAACCATGATCACCAACACCCTCCACAACAGCAGTGGCGCCGGAATTTCTTACAGCAAATCTTTCGCCTGCCTTGCCTCGAATAAAGGCTTTGCCTGAGGTGGCTCCATAAAAGGCAACATTGCCAATCAAAATGTTTTCCTCAGGGATAAAACTGGATTCTTTGTGTGGGTAAACGATCATTTTTGCCCCACTCAATCCTTTGCCAAAATAATCATTGGCATCTCCTTCCAATTCAAGTGTCACTCCATTGGTATTGAATGCGCCAAAACTTTGACCGGCAGTTCCCTTGAATTTCAGGTGAATGGTTCCATCTGGTAATCCTGCTGCCCCATATCTTTTGGTGATCTCATTGCTGAGCATGGTACCGGTAGTTCTGTCTGTATTTTTGATGTCCGAAACAATACTTACTCTTTCCTTGTCCTCCAGAGCAGCTTCAGCTTTCTCTATCAATTTCCAGTCGATCACATTGGCTATTCCATGATCTTGCTCCTCTTGTTTGTACAGGCCAGTATAGGCATCTGCCGGCTCCTTGTAAAGGATGGAGGACAGATCAAGTTTGCTGTACTTCCAATGGCTGACGCCCTCTCTTATTTTCAATGCATCGGATTGACCCACCATCTCTTCAATGGTCTTGTATCCCATCTCAGCCATGATCTCTCTCAATTCTCTTGTCAAGAACTGAATAAAATTGACCACATATTCAGCAGCGCCATTGAATCTTTTTCTCAACTCCGGATCCTGTGTGGCAACACCAACAGGACAAGTATTGAGGTGGCATTTGCGCATGAGGATACAACCCTCTACAACCAATGCGGCTGTTGCAACACCCCATTCTTCTGCTCCCAGCAGAGTCGCAATCGCGATATCTCTTCCGGTTTTCAATTGTCCGTCTGTCTGCAAAACAACCCTTGACCGGAGTTTATTTTTTACCAATGTTTGATTGGCTTCTGCGAGTCCAAGCTCCCAGGGAAGTCCTGCGTGGCGAATGGAACTCATGGGGGAAGCGCCTGTACCTCCGTCATGACCTGAAACCAGCACCACATCCGCTTTTGCTTTTGCCACACCGGCTGCAATGGTGCCAACGCCTGCTTTGGATACCAGTTTTACGCTGATCCTCGCTTTTCTGTTTGCATTCTTCAGGTCAAATATCAATTGCGCAAGATCTTCAATTGAATAGATATCATGGTGCGGGGGAGGAGAAATGAGTCCAACACCTGGGGTGGAATGCCTTACTTTCCCGATCCATTCATCCACTTTGTGTCCGGGTAATTGCCCCCCTTCACCTGGTTTCGCCCCTTGAGCCATCTTGATCTGCAGCTCATCTGCTTCAGTAAGATACTGGCTGGTGACACCAAACCTTGCTGAAGCGACTTGTTTGATCGATGATCGCATGGAGTCTCCGTTTGCCAACGGCTGATAGCGGATCTCGTCTTCACCGCCCTCACCTGTGTTGCTCTTGGCGCCAAGCCTGTTCATGGCGATGGCAAGGGTGGTATGCGCTTCCCAGGAAATGGAGCCGAATGACATGGCACCGGTGGCAAATCTTTTATAGATGCTTTCAGCGGGTTCAACTTCATCAATGGAAATGGATTTCCTGAGCGGATTGAATTCAAACATGCTTCTGAGGGTGCATGCTTTTTCGCTCTGGTCGTTGACCAGTTTTGAGTATTTCTTGAAGACACCATAGTCTCCGATTCTGGTGGAATGCTGAAGAAGGTGGATGGTTTGCGGATTGAACAAATGAAATTCACCCTTTCTTTTCCATTGATAAACGCCGCCAACGGGCAGACGGTCGGCAGGAATGGATTTTTTGCTGAACGCCAACTGGTGTTTGGCCAATGCTTCTTTGGCAATCTCATCCAGCCCCATACCTTCAATCCTGGAAACAGCTCCGGTGAAATATTTGTCTACCACTTCCTTGTTAAGGCCAATGATCTCAAAGATTTGTGCACCCTGATAGGATTGTAGGGTAGAGATGCCCATTTTGGAGAATACTTTTAGCAATCCCTCATTGATGGCTTTGATATAATTTTTCTTGAGTTGCTCAGGATCCATTTCGGAATGGATCTTGCCATTCAGGCGCATGTCTCTGATGGATGATAGGGCCAGATAAGGATTGATGGCGGTTGCGCCAAAGCCGATCAAGCAGGCAAAATGATGTACTTCCCAAACGTCTCCTGCCTCAACGATGATGCCTACCTTGCCACGATACCCTTTTCTGATCAGGTGGTGATGGATGGCTGCCGTGGAAAGAAGTGAAGGAATGGGAGCATGCTCTGAATCGATTGCCCTGTCTTGTAAAATCAATACTTCGAACCCGTCTTCTACAGCATCAACTGCGTAACGGCAGATCCGGTCCAGTGCCTTTTTCAAGGAGCCGGGCTGGCCATCAGCCCTGAAATAACACTGCAGGGTTTTGGCTTGGAAAATGCCAGTATCAATGCTCCTTATCTTTTCAAGGTCTTTGTTGGTTAAAACCGGATGCTTCAGGGCAACCGTATGACAGCTCAAAGGATCTTCCACCAGCATGTTTCCATTGTTGCCAATAAAGGTTGCCAACGACATCACCAGTCTTTCCCGAATAGGATCAATAGGAGGGTTGGTTACCTGGGCGAAAAGCTGTTTGAAGTAATTGCTGATGTGTTGAGGCTGGTCACTCAATATGGCCAATGGAACATCAGTTCCCATAGAGCCAACCGGCTCTTTGCCATCTTCTGCCATGGGGGCAATGATGTTGTCTAAGTCCTCTGAGCTATAACCAAATGCTTTTTGGTATTTGAAAACCTGATCGTGTTCCAGGTGAGTAAACATGACCCTTGGTTCGGGCAACTCATTCAAACGGATTTTGTATTTGTTGAGCCATTCGCCATAGGGTTTCTGGCTGCAGATCTGCAGTTTTGCTTCCTCATCGCTGATGATCCTGCCTTCCTCCATGTCTACGATGAACATTTTTCCTGGTTGCAATCTTCCTTTTTCGATAACCAAGGTTGGATCCACAGGAAGGGCGCCGGTTTCAGAAGCCATGATCACCCTGTCATCTGATGTCACACAATAACGGGAAGGCCTTAGTCCGTTCCTGTCCAGTGTAGCTCCGATCATTTTGCCATCTGTAAATGAGATAGAGGCGGGACCGTCCCATGGCTCCATGATAGAGGCATGGTATTCGTAAAAGGCTTTTTTTACCGGATCCATGTCCTCGTTGCCATCCCAGGCTTCTGGGATAAGCATCATCATCACATGAGGCAATGACCTGCCTGTCATGGTCAACAATTCGATCATGTTGTCAAGGCTGGCGGAATCGCTCTGGCTTCCTGAAATCAAGGGAAGCAGCATCTCCATTTCCTCTTTTGAAAAATAGGGAGATGTATATCCTTTCTCATTGGTTTTGATCCAGTTAAGATTGCCTTGTAAAGTATTGATTTCGCCATTATGAGCGATGTATCGGAAGGGTTGTGCCAATTTCCAAGAAGGGAAAGTATTGGTGGCAAACCGGGAATGCACCAGTCCCAACGCGCTCACAACCTTTTTGTTGCTGAGATCAGGATAGTACGACCTTACCTGCCCGCTGGTCAATTGTCCCTTGTAAACAATGACTTTATAGGAGAGGGAAGAAATATAGAAACCGATGGGATCTTTCTTAACAGTGCTGTTGATCAGGTGGCTGGCATGGTTTCTGAGCACAAAGAGCTTTCTCTCAAATGCAAGTGGGTCAGTGATGTGGTCGGGGCAAGCAATGAAAACCTGTTCCATATCAGGTTCTACGGATCGGGCTGTGTATCCAATGCCCTCCGGATTCACCGGTACTTTTCGCCATGTCAACAACTCCAATCCTAGTTCCTCAGCCGTTCTGCTGAAAATATCCCTACATTCTTCCCGAAGCCTCACCTCTTTTGGGAAAAAAACTGAACCGACACCATATTTTCCAAAAGGCGGCAAATGGACGCCCATTTTCAGACATTCATCAAAAAAGAAGGCATGGGGTATTTGTATCAAAATGCCTGCACCATCTCCTGTATTGCTTTCGCAACCACAGGCACCCCTGTGCTCCATGTTCTCTAGAATGGTGAGCGCATCAGAAATGACCTGATGACTTTTGTTCCCTTTGATATTGGCTACAAAGCCGATGCCACAAGCGTCTCTTTCAAATTCAGGACGATATAATCCTTGCTTTCCTGCCATAAGAATGCGTGTTTTTAGATAATATTCAATAAAATGACCGTAAAGATTTATGAAATCTAATACAGGGGCAAGCGTTCGTTTGAATTTACGGCGAAATCAGCATTTTTGAAAGAAAAAATGCAGAATTTCAAGAAAAAACTTTCTGCATCTCCTTATGCATAACTGGCTACCGGTTCACAAGTGCAAACCAGGTTTCTATCGCCATAGGTATTGTTGACCCTTGCTATGCTTGGCCAGAACTTATTGCCTTTTAAATAGTCAGCAGGAAAGGCTGCTTCTTCTCTGGAATAAGGTCTGTTCCATTCATTGGAGCAGATGTTGGCCTGTGTATGGGGAGCTCTTTTTAGCAGATTGTCTTTTTTGTCTGAATTTCCTTCTTCAATCTTTTTGATCTCGTTTCTAATGGAAACCATGGCATCACAAAAACGATCCAGTTCATCCTTGTCCTCGCTTTCAGTTGGCTCAATCATCACAGTGCCTGGTACCGGGAAACTGAGTGTGGGTGCATGGAAACCATAGTCCATCAGTCGTTTGGCAACATCTTCTGCCTCAATATCCGCTGATTTCTTGAACGGCCTCAGATCGATGATGAATTCGTGGGCGCAGGTACCGTTTGTTCCCAGGTAAAGAATGTCATAATGCCCCTGTAGCCTTGCGCGCATGTAATTGGCATTCAAAATGGCAAATTCAGTAGAGGCTTTCAATCCCTCCGCACCGAGCATTCTGATATAACCATAGCTGATCAACAGGATGCTGGCGCTGCCAAATGGAGCGGCACTGACCGCTGTATTTCCTTTTTTCAAATCGGGTATGCCGGTTTGAAAGGTATGTCCAGGAAGAAAAGGTGCAAGATGTTGCTTAACACAGATGGGGCCCATGCCAGGACCGCCACCGCCATGCGGAATGGCAAAGGTTTTGTGGAGATTGAGATGGCAGACGTCGGCTCCAATCAAACCCGGAGCTGTAAGTCCGACCTGTGCATTCATGTTCGCACCGTCCATGTAAACCTGTCCGCCATGTTCATGAATAATGGAAGTAATGTCTTTTACCGTTTCCTCATATACGCCAAAGGTACTCGGATAGGTGATCATGATGCCGGCCAGTTCATGGCTGTATTGAATTGCTTTTTCTTTAAGGTCTTCCACATCGATATAGCCATTGTCCAATGCTTTTACGACCACCACTTTCATCCCTGCCATAACTGCTGAAGCAGGATTGGTTCCATGGGCTGAAATAGGGATCAGCATAACATTGCGGTGGTGATCCCCTCTTGATAAATGATAACCCCTGATGGCTAACAGGCCGGCATATTCTCCCTGTGCACCGCTGTTGGGCTGCAAGCTGCAGGCATCAAAGGCAGTAACTTCACAGAGATACTTAGATAATTCGTCAATCACATACTGATATCCTTTGGTCTGGTTGCTTGGTGCAAATGGATGTATCTGGTTCCAGCAACTCCAGCTAAGGGGCATCATTTCAGAGGCAGCATTGAGTTTCATGGTACAGCTACCCAGGGATATCATGGATGTGTTGAGGGAGAGGTCTTTGTTTTCGAGGTATTTGATGTAGCGCATCATTTTGCTCTCACTATGATGGCTGTTGAACACGGGATGAAGCAAATACGTTGAATTTCTGAAAGCGCTGTTAGGGATGTTCTGCAAATTTTCTTTTTCAGGGAAGCCCACTTTATCACTATCGGCTACTCCCATGGACTCCAATAGAGACTGCACTGTCTTCAAGGTGCTGGTTTCGTCAAAGCTGATACCAATGAGTTCATGGTTGATCAGTCTCAGGTTGATATTTTTGACGGCAGCATTATCAACCATCTCCTTTGCTTTGTTGGTTCTGATGGCAATTGTATCAAAAAATTGATTGGAGGCCAGTTCAAAACCTTTTTCTTTCAATTTCGCCGCAACCACTTGAGCAAACAAGGCAACGCGCGTTGCAATTTTTTTCAGTCCTGCAGGTCCATGATAGACGGCATACATAGCGGCCATGTTGGCCAACAAGGCCTGTGCAGTACAAATATTGGAAGTTGCCTTCTCCCGTTTGATGTGTTGCTCCCTCGTTTGCAGGGCCATTCTCAGAGCTCTGTTTCCATCTGCATCAATACTGATACCGATGATCCTTCCTGGGATATTGCGTTTGAAATCATCTTTGGTGGCAAAAAAGGCTGCATGCGGACCACCATATCCCATGGGTACTCCAAATCGCTGGGCTGAACCACAAGCGGCATCTGCACCCAGCTCACCGGGTGGTGTAAGCAAAGTCAAAGCCAACAAATCGGTGGTCATCACTACATAACCGCCGGCAGCATGCATTTTGTTGATAAAGCTCCTGTGGTCTTCAATTGATCCAATGTTGTTGGGATACTGTATCAGTCCACCAAAATATTGATCATTGATCTCAGCAGTCGTTGGATCACCTACTACCAACTCAATGCCTATCGGCAAAGCCCGGGTAATGAGCAGGTCCAAAGTTTGAGGAAAGCAGTTTTCATCAACAAAGAATTTTGGTCTTTCAATATTTTCCTGTTTGTTGAGGGCATTGAAAAACATGGTCATGGCCTCAGCTGCTGCAGTTGCTTCATCCAGGAGGGATGCATTGGCGATCGGCAGTCCCGTAAGGTCAGTTACCATGGTCTGGAAATTCAGCAAACTCTCCAGTCTTCCTTGCGCGATTTCAGCCTGATAGGGGGTGTATTGGGTATACCATCCTGGATTTTCAAATATGTTTCGTAGGATGACACTAGGGGTATGCGTACCATAATAGCCTTGGCCAATGAAATTGTGTGCAACGATATTTCTTTCTCCTATTTCACGAATATGCTGCAGGTATGCTGCTTCACTCATCGCTTCAGGAATATTCAACAGGGATCTGTTCCTGATGTTGGCGGGAACCGTTTTTTCTGTCAGAACATCAAGGTTGTTTTCACCGATGGTTTTGAGCATTTGTTGCTCTTCTGACGGGTTGGGACCGATATGCCTGGATCTGAATTCATTTGCCTGCTGCTGAAGGAGGTTCATGGATAAGGTTTTGGTGCTTGTAAAAATCTAACAGGATGCAAATTTAGTCAGACCTGGTCACTAATCACATGCTTTGTCTATTCAAAATATCGAATGTGGATTAATTGGTGAAACAGACATTGATTTGGTGTAAGATTGTACATTTGGGTGATGTCGGAAGATCTGCTTAAAAATTGGGAAAAGAAGGCCGCTGAGAGAACCAAAAGCTATAAGTCTTTTCTGCAAAAAGCCAATAAAAACAAGGTTCTTGAACTTTTACCTACACTTCACGAGGAGGCATTTGAGCGAATAGACTGTCTGGCCTGTGCCAATTGTTGTAAAAATTACTCCCCCAGGTTCAAGACACCAGATATAAGGCGTATCAGCAAGTTGCTGGGCATGAAAGAAAGTGTTTTCATTGAGACCTATCTTACGCTGGATGAAGAGGGTGATTATGTGGTAAAATCGAGTCCCTGTCCCTTTTTGGGAACTGACAATGCCTGTGGTATCTACGAAGATCGCCCTTCAGATTGTCGTCGTTTTCCCTACACAGATGAGGACGTTTTTATCAAAAGACCCGCTCTTACCCTCAAAAACACCTCTTTTTGTCCCGCCGCCTATTTTGTGATGGAAAAGCTCACCGAAAAGATCAAGACCTGATCAGTATTCTATGTTCTTTACAGATGGAACCCTGAACCAATTGTACGCTACGATGCCCATGGTCATCAGTCCCCCAAACACAACAGAGGGAACAACGCCCATTAACCTGGAGGCAAAACCACTTTCAAAAGCACCCAGTTCATTGGAGGAAATGATGAAAATACTGTTGAGCGCAGAAACCCTTCCTTTCATGTCTTCAGGTGTTTTCAATTGAAGGATGGTTGACCTTACAATTATGCTGATGCCATCCAAAAAACCGGTCAGCATGAGTGCCAAAAAGGATAGCCAGAAAAGACCAGAGAGGGCAAATACAACGGTTGCTGCTCCGAATCCTGCCACACATAGCAACATGATCTTGCCCTGGTTTTTTTTCATGGGAATAAAATTGATCAGCAGCATCACTGCAATGGCTCCAATTCCTGGCGCCGATCTTAAAACACCCAGCCCTTCTGGTCCGGTTTTGAGAATGATGTCTGCATAGTAGGGAAGCAATGCAGTTGCCCCTCCAAAAAATACAGCAAAAAGATCCAGGCTCAATACACCCAGTATCTCCTTGGTATTCCATACAAACTTGAAACCTTCCTGTATGCTTTTTAGCATGGGTTCCCTTTGGATGCTTTCAGGAGCTGGCTTGGGCTTGATCAGGAAAATTGTCAGGAGGGATATGGTCATCATGGCGACCATGATCGTAAAGGCAAAGCTGATCCCTTTCCCACCATAAAGCAGTCCTCCTAAGGCAGGACCGCTCACGGCAGCGATCTGCCAGGAACTGCTGTGCCAGCTTATGGCATTGGGAATTTTTTCTCTGGGCACCAGCATGCTAACCAACGCAAATGAGGTAGGGCCACTAAAAGCCCTGGCAATTCCTGTCATGAAAGCGATGGCATAAATCATTACCAGAATCGTGTTGGTGCTAAAACTATTCTTTGCCTGATTACTGGTGATATAGGTAAATGCAATGGTGAGCAGAAGGTTTCCCGCAATACTCAGGTGAAGAAGTTTCTTCTTGTCACTTTTATCAATGATATAACCAGAGTAAATGGCCATCAGCACAGCAGGCACAAACTCTACCAGTCCAATCAATCCTATGCTGAAGGGGTCTTTTGTGATGGCAAAAACTTCCCAGCTGATGAGGGTAGCCTGCATGGTCAATACCATGATGAAAAAAAAACGGGCTAAGATATAGTACCTGAATTCAGGATGATGAAAGGCTGTTAAACTCCTGTGTTGGAAGATTTTTCGCATCCAGCCAAAGTTCGGCAATTAAGGCCAATACCTCAGGAAAGTGTCAGAAAATGTTGGCCATGACTGTAATCTTTGTTGAGGGCATCCAATACGGTATTCAGATGACTTTCATTTTCCAGGAAATCGGCATGCGTCACATCAATGTACAATGTCTTCATATTGTGTTGACGGATATAATGGGTATAGGTTTCCTGTATGTTGTACAAATAATCGTTGGGAATTTTCTGCTCATATGGGCGGTTCCTTTTCCGAATGTTTTCCTGCAATTTGTTCACCGGAGAATGCAGGTAGATCAATAAATCAGGCTGCGTCAATTGCTGGTGTATGATCTCAAAGAGCCTTTGGTATAGCCTGAATTCATCATCAGGCAGGTTGACCTTGGCAAACAAAAGACATTTGGTAAAAAGATAATCTGAGATGGTGATGGTCTGAAAAAGATCCTGTTGGTTCACCAGCTCTTTTTGCTGTTTGTAGCGCTCAGCCATGAAAAACAATTCAACCGGAAAAGCATACTGGGATGGATTTTCATAGAATTTGGCAAGGAATGGATTGTCTGCAAACTCTTCCAGGATCAATCTGGCATTGAGTTTTTTTGCCAACAATTGTGCGAGCGTCGTTTTTCCGGCGCCAATATTTCCTTCAATGGTTACAAAACGATAATTCATTTACCTATACTTTTTTACACGCAAAGGATCTGTACACTCCAGCAAGAGGGAATTTACTGTTTTCTTGGATAGGGGATCAGGGAATGTACTGGCTATTTCTGAAAGAGGTTCCAAGACAAACCTCCTGGAAGAGATACGAGGATGTGGGATGTTCAATCCTGGTTCATCTACAATCAGGTCATCAAAATATAGTATGTCAATATCGATCGATCTTGCCCCATTTTTTTCATATCTGACCCTTCCCAGATTCATTTCGATCTCAAGAATCGACTTCATCAAATGTTGTGGGGTGAGACTCGTCTTGATCAGTAAAACCTGGTTCAAGAAATCTGGTTGATCATTATTGCCCCAAGCGGCTGTTTCATAAACAGCCGAGCTTTTGATCAATTTTCCGCAAGATGCTTCAATGCTTCGAATGGCTTTTTCCAGGTTGGCCATGCGGTCACCCATATTGCCACCTATCAATAAATATGCTTCACTCATAAATAGTTGCCCGAGGGCGTGGCAAAGTTCTTTAATTTAGCTGTCTAAATGCATTGAAATTGAAAAGTTTTTTCAAAGGTTTCTTTTCCAGCCTGCTGGCCTTGGTGGTGTTCTTCGGGATCATGCTGTTGATTTTCTTTGGGGTGATTGGAGCCATGGTGGCTTCAGAAAAAATCTCCGTTGAAAACAAAACCATTTTGGTGATCGACCTGGCTGATGATTTTTCCGACAGAAAAAAGGAAGATCCCTTCGAAGAGTTGGCCAAAGGGGAAGCAAAACCTGATCTACAAAATGTGATTGAATTGTTGAACCATGCAGCAGGGGATAGTCTTGTCAAAGGCATATACCTCAAATTAAATGGACACGGAAATGGATTTGCATCAAGTGCTGAACTGAGGAATGCGCTCCTTGATTTTAAAAAGAGTGGAAAAAAGATTTGGGCATATGGTGAATATATCGATCAACGTGCACTGGCCACCGCCAGTATGGCTGACAAAATTTATTGTCACCCCCAAGGGGTGGTCCAATGGCAAGGCATGTCAGTTGAGTATGTTTTTTTCAAGTCCTTGATTGACAAACTGGAAATAAAGCCACAAATCTTTTACGCAGGCAAATTCAAGAGTGCTACCGAGCCTTTCAGGGAAACTGCCATGACAGCCGCCAACAAAGAACAAACCAATGTGTGGCTGAATGACCTCTATCAAGACATGCTTGATCAGGTTGCCTCTTCCAGAAAATTGAACAGCGATTCATTGCGCATGTTGGCAGAAATGTATAAAGCAAGCCGTCCTGAGGATGCCCTAAATGCTCGATTGATCGATGGTCTTCGGTATGACGATGAGTGCAAAGAAGAGATGCAGCAATATCTTTCACTGGGAAAAGCTGATAAAATCAATTTCATGTCCATTGCGCGCTATGGCAAAGCCACAAACCTTGGTGGAAAATTTTCCTCTGATAAGATTGCCGTGGTTGTTGCTGAGGGTGAAATCGTATACGGAAAAGGTTCTCCAGACCAGATTTCGTCTGACGAATACTTGAAAATGTTGAGAAAAATCCGGACTGATAAAACCATAAAGGCAGTGGTACTGAGGGTGAACTCCCCCGGGGGAAGCAGCCTGGCCAGTGAGATCATCTGGCGTGAAATTGAATTGATGAAAAAAGAAGGTAAAAAGGTGGTGGTATCGATGGGGGATGTTGCTGCCAGTGGAGGCTATTATATCAGTACCAATGCCAACAAAATTTTTGTGCAACCCGGAACCATTACCGGATCCATTGGCGTTTTCTCTATCATACCTGATTTTTCCACTTTTATGAAAAACAAGTTGGGAGTGAGTTTTGACCGGGTGAAAACAAGTGATATGGCAGATGCTCCCAGTGTAACAAGACCCATGTCAGAAAAAGAAAAAGAAATCGTTCAGTTGGAAGTAGACCGCATTTACGAAACTTTCAAAAAAAGGGTGGCAGAAGGAAGGGGATTGTCAATGGCATATGTCGACAGTATCGCTCAGGGCAGGGTATGGACCGGAAAAAGGGCCATCGAGTTGCGATTGGCAGACAAACAGGGTGGTTTGCAAGACGCCATAAAAGAAGCCGCGAGTTTATCCGGATTGAAGGAATACAAAATCCGGAACTATCCTGAACCTCAAACACTGTTGGAATACATCTTGCAACAATACCCGGATGAACTTGTTTCCACCAAAATGAAAGATGAAGTGGGAGAGGATGGTTATTCTCTTTATCAGCAAATCAAACAAATGAAGACCTCTTCCGGTGAAGTCAAGGCCATGATACCCTTTACTTTTAATATCAAATAATGGGATTGCATCAACCGTATAATCAATACAGGGCCATGATGGCCATTGCAAAAGCAAGCCTGAAATCCATCTTTCGGAGTCCATCTGCAGTCATATTCAGTTTTTTATTTCCCATCATCTTTATTCTTGTTTTTGGCTTCTTGAGTTCTACAACTCCTGTGATAAGAGTTTCATTTGATCCTGCTTCCAACAACAGCAATGAATTGTATCAAAAACTTCTGGAGAAATCCAATTTGAAAATCATTGCGCAGCCCATGCAGGTATCCCGACAAGAATTGGAAAAAGGTCACTTGACCGCTATCATAAAAATCACTCCGGTCAATCCAACAGCCTTTCCAAAATTTGCCATAGAGATTATCACCTCTACTGCTGCAGCTGACAAGATAGGATTGCTGCAATCCATTCTTCAACAAGCCATTGCTGAATTGGACCAGGTGAATTTGCCCCAAAGGCCTACATATGCTTTCATGAAAAAAGAAACATTGCCTGGCAGGGAGTACAGAACCATCGATTTTATCTTGCCTGGACAACTTGGGTTTTCATTGTTAAGTGCAGGCGTTTTTGGCGTTGCATTCATATTTTTCAACTTGAGGCAAACCCTTGTGCTGAAAAGATTTTTTGCCACTCCCATCAAAAGGAAGCACATCGTTTTTGGTGAGGGATTGGGAAGGATCATCTTCCAGATGATAACTGCAGTTGTTATTCTTTCGATCGGTCATTTTGCTTTCAATTTCACACTGATCCATGGCTTTCTGACCTTTTTGGAATTGATGGTGCTCAGTTTGGTTGGCTTGATCGTTTTCATGGGTTTTGGTTTCATTGTAAGTGGTCTGGCTAGCAGCGAGAGCACGATTCCTCCCTTCGCAAACCTGGTTACCTTACCCCAGTTTCTGCTCGCAGGCACTTTTTTTCCAATTGAAAACTTCCCGGCCTGGCTGCAACCCCTTTGTAAAATACTCCCCCTGACTCATCTGAACCAGGCCATGCGAAATGTAGCCTTTGAAGGAGCACACCTGAATGATTGTCTTCCTCAACTTCAATACCTGCTGATTTGGGGTATTGTCCTCTATGCATTTGCCATTAGAGTGTTCAAGTGGGAATGATCACGAAAATTTATACAATTTCAGGTTTCGTTGCATGCCTTCCCATTGGGTTCTTTTTATAGGAGAATCCTTGAAGATCTTTTGAAAATTATCTTTGTCTACTGTCATCCATTTTGCAATATCAAAAGTCAAAATTTCTTCCAGAGGGGTTAGCTCATCATGATTGTGAGGTTGGCTAAAGCGGTTCCAGGGACAAACATCCTGGCAAATATCACATCCAAAAACCCAATTATTGGCTTTGTCACTCAATTGTTCGGGTAAGGAAGAGGACTTTAATTCGATGGTGAAATAGGAAATACATTGACTGGCATCCAATTCTTTGTTCGGTAAGATGGCTTCAGTGGGACAAGCATCAACGCATTTCGTACAAGTGCCACAGTAATCCTGTACATAGGGGTCATCGGGTTGCAGCTCCAGGTCTGTGATCAGGGTAGCCAAAAAGAAAAACGATCCTTTTTTCTTGTTGATCAGGTTGCCGTTTTTTCCTATCCAGCCCAAACCACTTTTGAATGCCCAAGTTCTTTCCAATACAGGGGCTGAATCAACAAACCCCCTCCCTTCTACATCTCCCAAGGCTTCTCTTAGCGCACAAAGAAAGGAATTCAATTTTTCTCGGATCACCAAATGGTAGTCTTTCCCAAAGGCATATTTTGCTATTTTCGGACTATCGGGTTCTTGTTTTTTTTCAGGGAAATAGTCGAATAAAACTGTGATGACAGACTTTGCACCGGGTACCAGTTTGGTTGGATCAATGCGCATCTCGAAATGATTCTCGAGGTATTTCATTTCGCCATGACGACCTTTTTTTAACCAGTTCTCCAGCCGTCTGGCATCAGTATCCAAAGAAACTGCCTTGGCTATACCGCAGTTGTCAAAGCCGATGGATTTTGCCAATGATTTGACCAGTTCAGCTCTTTGTTCAAGGTTCTGCTTCATCCAGTACTGGTGCTTTATAGTAAACTTTTCTCAATCGCATCTTTCACATCCTGGTATAGCTCTCTTTTCTCATTGCCATTGAGGCTTTTGATCATGATGATGGCACTGTATTTGTTTTTGACATCCACCCAGGGCCAAGTACCAAATAAACCAGGGGAAGCAAAAATTTGACTTTTCCCATTTTCGTCCTTCTCCAATACCCAATTTCCCAATGCATATCCGGCTCCTTTGGCCGCAACAGGACTGTATCGGATCTTTGCATCAGGGAATTGTGCCGTCAGTATTTCCTGAACTGATTTCTCACTCAGGATTCTTTTGCCATTGAAAATGCCCTTGTTCAAGATCATTTGCATGAAGTTCAAGTAATCAGCTGCAGAACAAGTGGCCCCTCCTGAAGGGTTGATGGCATTTCCGTTTTCATTGTAGAAGGTAGCTGTTTTCATTCCAAGCGGCCTAAAGAGTTTTTCAACGATGATTCTATCAAAGGTCTTTTTGGATACAATTTCTACTACCCGCCCCGCAATATTGATACCCACTCCTCCATAAGCAAAAGCCTGTCCGGGATTGTCTACGATCAGTTTTTTGGTGGCAAACGATTCTACTTCCTTTTCTAGGCTTTCAAACTTACTCTTCTGAATGAGCTTCATGAGGCTGATTGGCTCAGTATCCAGTCCCGTTGTATGGGAAAGGCAGTGGCGAAGGGTGATATACCCTTTCATGTATTTTTCAAATACGGGAATGTATTTGGCGATGGGATCATCCAGATTCAACTTTCCTTCATCCACCAGAATCATGATCAGGGCTGCAGAAAACCATTTGCTGGCACTTGCTATCGGAACGGGTGTTTTTAATTTGAGTTCTTCTGTTTCCTTCAGAAAAATGTTTTTTCCATCTTTTTGTATAACCACCACATGTTCCTTACCCATTAATTTTTCATTCTTCTTTATTATTGCCTGAAGAGTACTGAAATCTGCTTGTGAATGCCCAAGCTGCAACAATAGCATGAAAAGGAGACTTAGACTGCATTTGCGACATGTTTTAAAAGAAAATACTGCCATATTTTCCATATTTTTTAGGTGGTTAGTAGTTTGATCCTTATTTATAAATCCGTTTTATGAATTTAAACAACTTTACCATACAGGCTTCGGAAGTAGTGCAATCGGCACAGCAACTTGCTTTCAATGCAAAGAATCCCAATATTGAAACCGAGCACATCCTTCAGGCATTGCTCGATCAAAAGAATTCTCCCGTAGAATATCTCTTGAAGAAAAACAATGCGTCCCTTGCGGTACTGAACTCAAAGTTAAAGGAAGCATTGTTAAAACTACCCCAAACAGATGATGCGCCCGCCCAAGCCTTGAGCAGGGAAGCCAACAATGCTTTGTTGAGGGCAGGGTCAATGATGACAAAATTTGGGGATGAATTCATCACGCCTGAACACCTGTTGTTGTCCTTGATCACAGGGTCTGATGCTGTTGCAAAGTTGGTCAAAGAATCTGGTGTCACAGAATCAGGGTTGCTGCAGGCCATCAAAGAGCTTCGTAAAGGAGAAAAGATCAAGAGCCAGACACAGGAGACACAGTTCAATGCACTGGAAAAATATGCCAAGAACCTCATTGAAATGGCCCGCCAGGGCAAGCTGGATCCAGTGATTGGCCGAGATGAAGAGATCCGCAGAACCCTGCATATCCTAACCCGTAGATCGAAAAATAATCCCATCTTGGTGGGGGAACCCGGGGTGGGTAAGACTGCCATTGCAGAGGGACTTGCCATGCGGATTGTCAACGGAGATGTACCCGAAAACCTGAAAAGCAAGCTGATTTATGCATTGGACATGGGTCAGTTGATAGCCGGAGCCAAATACAAGGGTGAATTTGAAGAAAGACTGAAAGGGGTTGTGAAAGAGGTTGCCTCCAGCGATGGAGAGATCATTCTCTTCATCGACGAGATACATACCTTGGTGGGTGCAGGAGGTGGTGAAGGTGCGATGGATGCTGCCAATATCCTCAAGCCTGCACTGGCAAGAGGCGAGTTGAGGGCGATAGGAGCAACAACACTCAATGAATACCAAAAGTATTTTGAGAAAGACAAGGCGCTGGAGAGAAGGTTCCAAAAGGTAATGATCGAAGAGCCCGGTATTGAAGATGCGATATCCATATTGAGAGGGCTAAAAGACCGATATGAAACCCATCACCATGTTCGCATCAAGGATGAAGCAATCATCGCAGCAGTTGAGCTTTCCAATCGATACATAACCGACAGGTTTTTACCTGATAAGGCAATTGATCTGATTGATGAAAGTGCCGCTAAGCTCAGGTTAGAAATGAATTCCATGCCAGAAGAGCTGGACAAACTGGAGCGCCAGATCCGTCAGCTTGAAATTGAAAGAGAAGCTATCAAGCGCGAAGAGGATGAAGTGAAAATGAAAGAGCTGAACACAGAGCTTGCCAATCTCGCCGTACAAAGGGATACCCTAAAAGCCAAATGGAAGGAAGAGAAAGAGTTGGTTGAAAAAGTACAACAGGCCAAAGCGGATATTGAAAAATTCAAATTGCAGGCTGAAAAGGCTGAAAGAGAAGGCGATTATGGAACAGTAGCCGAGATCCGTTATGGAAAGATCAAGCAGAAGGAAGCTGAAATTGTTACATTGGCTGAGGAGCTTGAAAAAACCAATGAGAAAAGATTGCTCAAAGAAGAGGTAGATGCAGAGGACATTGCAGAGAATGTAGCCAAAGCAACCGGTATTCCTGTATCAAAGATGATGCAAAGTGACCGTGAAAAACTGCTTCAGCTGGAAGATCATCTGCATGAGAGGGTAGTGGGGCAGGAAGAAGCCATAACAGCCGTAGCTGATGCGATCAGGAGGAGCAGGGCTGGTTTACAGGATCCAAGAAAGCCCATCGGTTCCTTTATTTTTCTCGGTACCACCGGCGTTGGTAAAACAGAACTGGCCAAAACACTTGCTTCTTACCTTTTTGATGATGAAAGCATGATGACCAGGATCGATATGAGTGAATACCAGGAAAAGCATACAGTGTCGAGGCTTGTGGGTGCTCCTCCCGGATATGTGGGCTATGAGGAAGGTGGACAATTAACAGAGGCGGTGAGAAGAAAGCCTTATAGTGTTGTTTTGCTCGATGAAATTGAAAAAGCACACCCCGATGTTTGGAATGTATTGTTGCAGGTATTGGACGATGGAAGGCTTACAGATAACAAAGGCAGGGTAGTTAATTTTAAAAATACCATCATCATCATGACCAGTAACATAGGCAGTCACCTGATCCAAGATGCCTATGAGCAGGCTTTACCAGACCAGCTGGATCTTGCCGCAGCAAGAGCCAAAAATGATGTCATGAACCTGCTGAAACAGACCATCAGGCCCGAGTTTCTCAACAGGGTTGATGAGATCATCATGTTTGAGCCATTGAGCAGAAAAGATATCAGAAAGATCATTGAGATCCAGTTATTGGGGCTGAAAAAATTGGTCAGCGAGAATGATATGGAACTTGAATTCACTCCCTATGCCATTGATTATCTTGCTGAACATGGCTTCGATCCTCAGTTTGGTGCCAGACCCCTGAAACGACTTATTCAAAAAGAGATTGTGAACCAATTGTCAAAGCGTATCCTTGCGGGGGACGTAGATAAATTAAAGCCTGTAACCATCGATGTTTTTGATGGTGTGGTTGTTTTCAGAAATGACAAAAGAGAGCAGACCGTCTGATTGGGAAACGCTATTCAGAAAGGGGTAGATTGTTTTCTGTCCCTTTTTTTATGATGGCGATTTTGGGTCTGGGACCGTTTGATGCCACCGGGGCAGGATTTCGATCAATGGGCGGTGGAGCTGCGGAAGGCTTCTTGCCCTTGGGTTGGGATGAAAATGATTTTTTGCTTCCTTCTTTTTTCTCCCTTTGGCCATATACCGGTCCTTCTCCCAACGACGGAGGCAATGCTGCTTTCTCCACTGTTTTTCCAATCAGCTTCTCAATTCGTTGAAATTTGAATTGATCATCAGGGTTGATGAGGGTGATGGCGGTTCCTTTGGTTTCAGCCCTTGCCGTTCTTCCGATCCTGTGGACATAATCTTCTCCATCTGGGGGAACATCATAGTTGATGACCAGTTCAATCTGGTCAATATCGATTCCCCTGCTGAGAATATCTGTTGCAACAAGTATAGGAAGTCTTTTGGAGGCAAATTCAAGCAATACATCTTCGCGTTGCGTTTGATCCAGGTCTGAGTGGATGTCTTTTGCCTTGTATCCTTTCTTTTGGAGTTGAGCGGTAAGCTGTTTAACAGTTTGTTTTTTGGAACAGAAAATCAATACCGATGTATAGGGTTGTTCTGCCAAGACATGCTGGATCACCCCCATTTTTTGTGTGTCATAGACCACATAAGCAGATTGTTTGATTGTCTCTGGGGGTTTGGACAAGGCAATACTTATTTCACCGGGATCTTTTAAAATGGTCTTGGATAATTGCAAAATCTTGGGAGGCATGGTTGCCGAGAAAAGAAGGGTCTGTCTTTTTTCAGGCAAGTGTGAAATGATTCGCATGATATCGTCATGAAATCCCATGTCCAGCATTCGATCCGCTTCATCCAATATCAGGTATTTCAGCTCTTTCATTTTAACGTAGCCCATGTTCAGGTGAGAAATCAATTTCCCAGGAGTAGCCACAACAATGTCTACTCCATTGGAAAGGGCCTGCTTTTCACGCACAAAACTTCCTCCATCACCACCGCCATACACTGCAATAGAGCTAATGGATGAAAAATACGTGAGTCCGTCTAGGTGACTGCTGATCTGCACGGCCAGTTCCCTGGTGGGTACCATGATCAGTGCATGTACCTCCGAGTCTTTGTGGTCTTCTTGGAGGAGTTTGTTCAAGACTGGTAGTAAAAAGGCAGCAGTTTTTCCGGTCCCGGTTTGTGCACAGGCAATCAGGTCTCTGCCTTCCAGGATGATGGGGATGGCCTTTTCCTGAATGGGGGTTGGTTTTTTATAACCTGCTAGATCGATGCTTTCCTGAAGGGAAGGATGAAAGTTAAATGAGGAGAAATCCAATATATCGTGTATTTGTTCTAACAAAGGTAATTCAATTCAACTGAATGCTATCTTTGGGTATCCTACAGCCTATTAAAATCTTGACATGTACAGGAACAAAATAATCTTTTCAAAACAGCTTTTGATGCTGTTGTTCACAGCTGGAGTTTTGAATGTTTCCTTTGGACAAACTATAACCAGTCCGCAGTCTACCAATTTCATGTTGGAGGCGTACAATATCAGAGGAAGGGCCTTTGTTAACAAAGATGCAGTGAATGTTGAGGGTACGCCGCTGCTGAATACAGAATGGGGCAAGGGTGATGTGAAATTTCGCAATGGTGGATGGGTCAAGGACATGGATTTGAAATTCAACCTGGAGAGGAATGAATTGTATTTTAACTATAACGGTGAGCCCTATCTTTTCAACGATCCTGTATATTCTTTCACCATGAAATACAATAACATGGGAAAAACACAGGAGGTTTTTTTTAGGAATGGCTATCCCATCAATGGACGTTTGGGAAATGAAACCTTTTATGAGGTTATAGCAGATGGAGAAAAGTATCAGTTTCTCTCTTTTAAGTATGCATTTCTTTCCAATGCAAATAGTTACGGAGGGTCCTCTAACAAGCAAATCTTCACGAATGCTGATGAATTCTATCTATTTGACAGGATTGCTGGTAAAATGATCCGTACTAAAAAAACGGTTGCAGGATTAAATGAGGCCTTGCCAATGCTAGCCGATAAAATCACCAAGCTTAGTGCAGAGAAAAAAATAAAACTGCGGGATAATGGCGAGATCAGAGAACTTTTTGCCTTGTTAAACCAATAATATACATACCAATCAAATCCTATATGAAACGCATTGTAGTTTGTTTTTGGGTACTATCCCTGCTGGTGTTTTCAGGTTGCAGCAATGCACAATCTGATGATGGAAAACTTGTTACAGCAAATGTCAATCCTGGAGGAAAGAAAGACAAGAAGGAGTCGGTGGTAATGACTGTACTTGATTCGCTTCAATACAAGAAAAGAATGATCTCTATGTCAAATGGCGACTCTTCTGAAAAATGGTCGTTTAAAGGTCAGTATCCTTTGTCTGGGGCCATACTTCCTTTCTATCGCGTAATTGCTTATTATGGTAATTTGTATTCGACCCGAATGGGGATTCTGGGAGAGTTACCCAAGCCGCAGATGTTTGCGAAATTAAAGGGTGAACTGGATACTTGGAGAAAGGCAGATCCTTCTACACCTGTCATGCCGGCCTTGCATTATATCGTTTCAACTGCACAAGGCTCTCCAGGTCCTTCCGGCAAATACCGTTTGAGAATGCCCAACAAGGAGATTGACAAGGTAATGGCCATGGCCGATGAGATTGGGGCCATTGTATTTCTTGATATTCAGGTGGGATTGAGTACACTTCGGGAAGAGATCCCTGTGATTGAAAAGTATCTTTCCCATCCCCGCGTTCATCTCGGAATAGATCCTGAATTTTCAATGAAAGGGGGAGAAAAGCCTGGTACAGTGATTGGCAGCTTTTCATCAGCAGATATCAATTATGCATCTGAGTATTTAGCCAATTTGGTAAAGAAAAATAATCTGCCTCCCAAAATGCTGGTTATTCATCGATTTACGCAAAACATGTTGAAGGATTATAGGCAGGTTTTGATCAGACCTGAGGTTCAGGTAGTGGTTGATATGGATGGATGGGGTGCACCTGCCAGAAAGATCAATACTTATCGACAGTTTGTTTACAGAGAGCCTATTCAGTTTACTGGATTCAAATTGTTTTACAAAAATGATCTGAAAGAGCCTCCTCATAGAATGCTTTCGCCAAAGGAATTGCTTTCGCTGAAACCGGTACCCATGTATATTCAGTATCAGTAATTTACTTCTGCATCAGGCTGATCAATACATAGCCTCCTAATATTGCCATTAAGGTAAAGGTGATGAGCAAAATCAGCCAAAGGGGGAAGCCCAGTGGTTGGAATATTTTTTTCTTTTTCTTTTTTCTAATTTGTTTTTCAATCATCAGGGCAAGAGAATCATTGATCTTTGTCAGATCAGCCTTTTCTTTCAATCCATAAAGCCCTTCTATTGCATCGCCTACCAATGGATCGTCATTGATCAATTCTTCGAGCATTCTTTTTTCCTTAGCATTCAATTCGTCATTGAGATAACGGGTCAATGCCTTTTCGTCAGGAATCATTTTGCTCATAGAATCGTTTTCAAATGCCTTTTTCATTGTTCCTGTATTTTTTTTCAAGGATGATTCTGAGGTTGCGCTTTCCGTTCTGGATATGACTTTTCACTTGTTGAAAACTCAATCCGGTTTTTTCCTGAATTTCCTGATAAGATAACTTTTTTAGGTAAAAGAGTCGGATACAGATGGACTGTTCTTCATTGAGCTGATCGATTGCTTGCCTAAGTGAACTTTCTTCCTCTTCTTTTGATATGGCATTAAGTGCAATATCATGGTCTGACCTTGAATCGGTAGTTAATTCTTCCGGAAATTCATCCAGTATTCTGGGTTTGAAGGAAGCACTTCTCAATTGCATCAGACAATGGTTCCTGGCAACACTGTATATCCAACTTTTGAAATAGGGGATATCGTATTTTTGTGCTTCAAGTATGGCCTTTTCAAAAACTTGTTGTGAGGCATCTTTGGCATCTGTACTGTTCTTTAGGTATTTCATGCAGACTCCGAAAACTAGCAGGCTGTACCGCTTTAACAGAATTCCTGCACATTCAATGTCCCCGTTCTCTCTATATTTTTGTAAGAGCAAATTATCAGAGAAAGAATACTTTTCATTGGTCATATCCGACCTTTTCTATGTAGATACAATTTGTGGTTGATTCCACATTATTTTTTCCCCGAAAAAAGCAATTTGATGGCCAAAAGGATCATTACAACTGCAAAAATTTTCTTGACCAGTTCCTGGGGAAGGGACAAGGAGAATTTGCTGCCAATATAACTACCTACGAAAAATCCAACTGCCAAAAGGCCAGCATACCTGAAGTCGACATATCCCTTTTTGTAATAATTGATAACTCCCAAAACGCCCACAGGAAAAATCATCATGGCAAGTGAAATTCCTTGCGACTGGTGTTGACTCAAGCCCAATAACAATACAAGTGCCGGAACGATCAGCACACCTCCTCCAATACCTACCATACCACCCAGAAATCCTGCAGCCAGTCCAATCAAGACCAGGTATACAATCGTTTCCATATTTATTTTTTGAGTATTCATTTGAAAATGGCTGATGCAGCCCACGCTGCTGAAACCCCTAATAAAACGGATAAAACAATATAGAGCGTGGCCAACAATGTGTTTCCGTTTTTGAATAATTCCAAATTTTCAATTGCAAACGCAGAAAAGGTTGTGAATCCGCCACAGAATCCTGATGCCAGTAAAATTTTCATGTTCTGAGCGGTTTCGGGATGGCGGTCTGATAAAGAATAGATGATCCCGATCAGAAAGCATCCCAGCGTGTTGACCACAAAAGTTCCTGCAGGAAAGGATGTCTTGTTGAACTGCTGAATGAAAATGGAAAGCAAGTACCTGCATCCTCCACCGATGGCACTTCCGCCAACAACCAACAATATGTTTTTCAATTCAATCATTCCAGTGGAAGGTTTCCGGAAAAAGTATAGCTGAGGTCGATTTTCCATTCCCCATCTGCCTTCACAACTTTTAGATCCATTGGCTTCATGCTGTGTGAATTGGAAAAATTGATGATACTGATGCTATCCCCTTGGTTTTCCAGTGTATTGATAATGATGGAAGCTGACTTGAGGTTGAGCAGCTCCTTTTTGGGTTGCTTTTTCATGTATCTTTCATATCGTTTGAAAATCTCCTGGTCTTCAGGATCATTCAGTACATATAAACTTCCTTTTTCGTAATCACCATCCAGCAATGCCCTGATGAACTCCCTGCCTGCATCCAATGGATCTTCGGGTGACTTAAACCCCTCTGGAGTTGAACAGCCCCAAAAGGAACCCATTCCCCAAACCAACAGGTATACCAATTTGCTAACGTACTTCATTGTATTGATCCTTTTCTTTGTCGTATGCCCGTATGATTGCCTTCACCAGTCTGTGTCTGACAACGTCTTCCTCATCCAGTTCGATATGAGCAATTCCGTCAATATTTTTTAAAATCCTTGTTGCTTTTTCCAGTCCACTTTTCTGGTTTTTGGGCAGATCTACCTGACTGAGGTCACCTGTTATGATGGCTTTTGCATTGGCTCCGATCCTGGTCAAGAACATTTTGATCTGAAGGTCCGTTGTATTTTGGGCTTCATCCAAAATGATGAATGCATTGTCCAATGTGCGTCCTCTCATATAGGCGAGGGGAGCGATCTCTATCACACGAGTACTCATGTAATAGCCTAGTTTGTCTGCCGGAATCATGTCATCCAGCGCATCATAAAGAGGACGCAGGTATGGATCAATTTTTTCTTTTAAATCACCTGGCAGGAAACCAAGGCTTTCTCCTGCTTCTACTGCCGGTCTGGTGAGGATGATCTTCTTGACCATCTTATTTTTCAATGCCCTTACTGCTAGTGCAACTGCAGTATAGGTTTTTCCGGTACCTGCTGGACCAATGGCAAAAATGATATCGTTTTTTTCTGCCATGGAGACCATTTTCTTTTGGTTTTGTGTTCTGGCCCTGACGGATTTGCCATTGGGACCAAAAACCAATACTTCATGGGGATTATTTTCAACAAAATTGTCAACAGCCTCGACATCGTCGCCCCCCAGAATCTGTTCAAAATAATTATGGCTTACGTTGCCATTTCTTTCAAGGTATTGAATCAGCAATTCAATTTTATCTTTTGCCTGTTCAACTTGTTCTGCCGCTCCGCTGAGTTTGAGTTGTGTGCCGCGGCTTAGGATCTTTAGGAGGGGGAATCTTTTTTTGAGCAGGTCAAGTTTACCATTGTTAACGCCAAAGAATTCAATGGGGTTAACGGAATCAAGGTTGATAATTGTTTCTGTCAAAGCAACGGATTTTAAAGATTAAGGTTAGGTGGGCGCTTAATCCAAATTTAATCTTTTGCTTTCAAGAAACAGTGCAGATAATTATCAACAAACTGTGGGTAAACTTTTTTTAACTGATTTTTTTAAGATCATGGATCATTTTTATAGGATCCGGAGCGCTGAAGACAGTATTGCCGGCAACCAGTACATCGGCTCCAGCCTTTACGATTTGTTGTGCATTTTCAAGGGTAACACCACCATCCACTTCTATCAGTGTTGTTAAACTTTTTTTCAGGATCAGTTCTTTGAGTCGACTGATCTTGTCAAGGCTGGAGGATATGAATTTTTGTCCACCGAAGCCTGGATTGACACTCATGATGCATACCAAATCAGCATCGGCCAATACTTCTTCAATGGAAGAAAGAGGAGTATGGGGATTGATGGCAATTCCCGCTTTTAGATCCAGGCTTTTGATTTGCTGTAGGTTTCTGTGCAAATGCCTGCAAGCCTCTGCATGAACGGTCAGTATGTTGGCGCCAGCTTCTTTGAAGGCCTGAGCATACTTTTCAGGTTCCTCAATCATCAAATGAACATCAAAATTTTTTGGAGTAGCCTTTCTAATGGATTGGATGACTGGGATGCCAAAGCTGATATTGGGTACAAATCTTCCATCCATTACATCCAGGTGTAACCATTCTGCCTCAGATCGATTCATGATCTCACAGGCATTGTTCAACTGAAGAAAATCGGCAGCTAGGAGGGATGGAGCGATGATAGGCATACCTCAAAGTTAGTGTTTGATTTTGGCAATTCGATCAATGGCAGAGGAGTATTCCGGATCCAATCGAAGGGTCTGCTCATAGAAAGTCAATGCCTTGTCTTGATTTTTCTTTTTCAAATAGCATTCTCCCAGCCAAAAAGGAATATCCGGGGATTTTCTATCGATATCCTGGGCTTTGTAAAGAAGATCGATGGCTTGATCTGTTTGATCAATGTCAAACAATAGGATTGCTTTTTCGATATAAGCATCAACAAAGGTGAAATGCTGTATGATTGCGTTATCAAATGCAGCAATGGCTTCCATTGTTCTTTTTTCATTGGCGTGCTGTATTCCCATGAGATAGTAACCTCTGGCCGAAGCGATGGGATCTTCTTTTTGTTGGATCAGTTGCTCAGTGATTTTTTTCCAATTTGGATTCTTTTGTGCAGCATAGATGCCTGCCAGCATAAATGCAGCATCGGACTGGTTGGGATTTACATCGATGGCTTGGTTAAGGTAATGGATGGACAAGACTGTATCCTTGTTTTGGAGCGACATTGCAGCCAATTCGTTCAGCAGGTCGATTCGCCCAGGGTTCTTTTCAGCCAATTTCATGAGACCTTCAATAGCTCCTTTTTGATTGCCATTGAGAAAAATTTGTTTTTGATATTGGAGTTGTAAGGGTAAGGAATCAGGGAACTGCTTTGAAAGAGCAGCCATCTCGTCTGAAACAAGACCATTTTTTGTTTGATTGTTTTCGTTTCTGCACCCCCATAATCCAAGCAGCACAATGCTGCCAATGGAGAGTAGGAAGGTCGATAGAAACGCTCTTTTCATATCCAAAATTAGCAAATGATCTCCTTTTATTACATTTTGGTGATGAAACAGGCGTTTCCATTTCATAATTTTGTGTCCCAATTAACAAAAATGAACCCGATCAAAAATCCCACTTACATTCTCTTTTCTCTGGTTTTGATGCTTGGTGCCTTCTCGTCTTCTGCACAGGATAGTTTACAATATGCAGATGAAGTCCATTTCAAAAACATTCGACAACTCACATTTGGTGGGGATAATGCGGAAGCCTACTTCAGTTTTGATGGCAAATGGCTGGTCTTTCAAAAGACATTTGCCAAAGAAGGGATCCCTTGTGATCAAATTTACATAGGAAAGATCCCGACCAAGCCAAGTGAAAAGTTTGAGCCTAAATTGATAAGCACAGGGAAGGGTAGGACAACCTGCGGTGCGTTCCTAAAAGACAACAAACATGTAGTTTACGCCTCTACCCATCTGAGCAATGCAGACTGTCCTCCCGTTCCGGATCGCACCCAATACGGGAACAAGTATATATGGCCGCTTTATCCAACCTATGATATTTTTATTGCTGATTTGAACGGTAAGATCGTCAAGCAGTTGACGGATCATCCGGGTTATGATGCAGAGGCCACTATTTCTCCGGATGGTAAGACCATGTTGTTTACTTCCACCCGTGATGGAGATATTGAATTGTATACCATGGACCTCAAATCAGGTGCAACCAAGCGGATAACCCAGCAGGTGGGATATGATGGCGGTGCATGGTTTAGCCCCGATGGAAATAAAATTATTTGGAGAGCCTCTCGTCCCAAAACGGCAGAAGAAATCAAGGAGTACAAAGAGCTTCTCGCAGAAAATTTAGTGGCTCCCACCAAAATGGAAGTATGGATTGCCAATGCAGATGGTTCCAATGCCAAGCAAGTGAGCAATTTGGGCCAGGCCAATTGGGCACCTGCATATATGCCAGACAGTAAAACCATCATATTTGCCTCCAATCATGAATACAAAAGGGGATTTCCTTTCAATCTATATACCATGAATGAAGATGGGTCTGGACTTAGAAAAATCAGCAGGGACAAAGGTTTCGATGCATTTCCCATGTTTAGTGTGGATGGAAAGAAAATAGTTTTCTGTTCGAATCGAAACAACGGGGGTACGAGAGATACAAATATCTTTATTGCTGACTGGGTAGATTGATCATTGTAGAGAAGCGATCCCGTTCAATCTCCTGATAAAGTACAATCTTTTGTTTTCGTAGTAATCGGGTATTTCTGCACCTGTATTCCATGTAACGGCTCTGAAATCATAGTCTGTGACTATTCTCAGCGAAGGATCCACCGCTTTGACCATGTCAAGGGTCTTGTATTTTGACCAAAGCGAACCAAAGAAAAAGATTAGTTCATACCCCCTGATCGCAGATATTGATGCTTTGGTTCCCGTATTTTCTTTGAATTTTTCATCTACTTCCTGAACCCATTTGTTGCCCTGTGGTGCAAAGAAACCGGACGTATAGTAGATCGGTACTCCTGCATAAGACTTTGACTGTATATCTTTTAAGGTTTCCCAATTGGGCATTCCAATAACATGAATGATTCCTTTTTTTGTATAATTCAATATTGCTTTTGCAAATTGAGCTGAAAAGGTTTCATCAAGGCTTCCTGCAATCAAAACGTTGGTCTTGTTGGTGTCCAGGTGAATTGAAATCTCATCTGTTGAGAACAATGCTTTTAGTTCAACAGTTTTGTATTTGATTTTATTGGACGATGTGCTCAGTTCTTTAAAAATATTTGCCAGACGGTCGTCGCCAGGCTCATTTCTTTTGAACCAAATGATATTGGCATCTGGCCATTTTCTTGTCAATTGATTGTGGATCAAATTAAGGTGTGAATTGATCTTGGGGTTGGCAAGGAATACAGTCGGACTTTTTCTGATGCCGCCGTCATTGGGATAATTGGCATTGATGAGGGGTATATTTTTCTCTTTGGCAATTGCAGCCAATTGAAGATATTCGGCTGATCCGGTGTGGGCAATCAGAAGATTGTAGTCAGATAACTCCCCGGTTGCAGCAAGTTTTTCTATGTTTCCTTCCTTGCTCTGAAGGTCATACACCTTCATTGTTGACAGGTACCCGATTTTATTCAATGAATCAATGGCAAGACTTGCCCCTTCATAGAATTCAAGGCCACTGACGGCCTGTTTTGGGAAATTTTTTTGTAACCGGTAATTGCCTTTCTGGTCAAATGCACTATCCAGGTACAGTGAAGTCAGCAATCCTATCTTCACATTTCCTTTAATTCCTTGCGCACTGATTTGAGTGATGCAACCTAGAAAAAAGAGGATGTAGGAAATGCGTTTCATCCCATGAAGATAGCGTTATTCCCATTCAATCGTTGCAGGGGGTTTGCTCGAAATATCGTAAACAACCCTATTGATGCCTCTAACTCGATTGATGATTTCATTGGAAATTTCACCCAGGAATTCATAGGGGAGATGTGCCCAATCTGCAGTCATTCCATCAACCGAAGTCACTGCCCTCAGTGCTACAGTGTATTCGTATGTTCTTTCATCCCCCATCACACCAACAGATTTCACGGGAAGTAGAATAGCACCTGCCTGCCATACCTTATCATAAAGGCCATGTTTTTTTAAGCCATCTATGTACAAATGATCTGCCTCCTGTAAAAGCCTTACTTTCTCCTCAGTTATTTCACCAAGGATTCTGATGGCCAATCCGGGTCCAGGGAAGGGGTGCCGGAAAAGCAGCTCATGGGGAATACCCAGTTCAAGACCCACTTTACGAACTTCGTCTTTAAAAAGATACCGAAGGGGCTCAACAAGGTTGAGTTTCATGGTTTCTGGAAGTCCGCCAACATTGTGGTGCGATTTGATGGTAACCGACGGGCCATGAACGGAAACGCTTTCGATCACATCAGGGTAGATTGTGCCTTGACCCAGAAAGGATATATCTTCCAGGCTATGTGCTTCCTGGTCAAATACATCGATAAAGGTTTTTCCGATAGCCTTTCTTTTTTCTTCCGGGTTGGTCATTCCGGATAGGGCATTGTAGAAGATGCCTCTGGCATCAACTCCCTTCACATTGAGTTCAAGTTGCTCGTATGTCTTAAGAACAGAACCAAATTCGTCTTTTCTCAATACACCGTTGTCTACGAAGATTCCGAATAGGTTGTTGCCTATTGCCTTGTGTATCAAGGTAGCGGCAACAGTGGAGTCAACCCCTCCGCTCAGGGCCATCACTACACGCTTGTCTCCAATCTGTTCCTTAAGTGCTGCAACCGTATCTGTTATGAAATGGGCTGGCGTCCAATCTCCCTTGCATCCGCAAATTTCATACAGAAAGTTTTGTAGCATTTTTTTTCCAAATGCTGAATGGTAGACCTCCGGATGAAATTGCAAGCCGAAAATGGAATGGCATCCAGGTTCATTGACAGCGTAAGCTGCAACCGGGATAGAGGAGGTCGTTGCCAAAACGGTTGCATTGGCCGGTAATTCGAGTATAGAGTCCCCGTGGCTCATCCAAACCTGTGAAGTTTCCGGAACATCGGTCAATAATATATTTTCTGATTGCTTGTTCAGGATGGCTCTGCCATATTCTCTTTTTTCTGAACGTTCAACACGTCCTCCAAAAAACTTGGCAGTCAATTGTGCACCATAGCATATACCCAAAACATTGCGCTGTGAAGCCAGCATTCTGACATCAATTTCAGGTGCATTGGTGTCGTTTACTGAAAAAGGGGATCCAGACAGAATGATGCCCTTGAGATCCGGTTCAAAAGTCACATTTTTATGATAGGGAACAATTTCGCAATAAACATTTGCTTCTCTTACAGCTCTGGCGATAAGCTGGGTATATTGTGACCCAAAGTCTAAAATGAGTATTTTTTCAGTCATATATGCCTGCGAAGGTAAAGATTGAAAATGACGCTTTTTGGGGTCATGCCCAACTGTGGGTAAAAAAAAAGAACATCTACAAGATGTTCTTTTTCAATTCAATGATTTGGTAATTAAGCTTTTTTTGCAACAGCCTTTGTGAGCGAGCTCTTCAGGTTTGAAGCCTTATTTTTATGGATCACACCTTTTTTAGCCAGCTTATCGATCTTGCTCAAAACTTCAGGAAGGGCTTCCTGGGCCTGAGTTGCATCGTTCAGGGCACGGAGGTCACGCATGGCGTTACGGGTTGTTTTACCCTGATAGCGGTTCTTTTCCCTTCTTTTAGCCACCTGGCGTACGTCCTTTTTGGTTGCCTTATGATTTGCCATTCTTTAGTTATTTTCTTTTGTAGGGATGCAAAGGTAGCAATATCATCCATATCAACAAAAAATATGCTCAAATATTCAAAAAAATCCATACCGGTATCTTCATTTTTGCTGTTATAATTCCCCCAAAATCAACGATATTTGCTCAACTTTTTACTTAAATCTTCCATAATCCTCTTCCCATGAAGGATTTCAGTTATATCACTTCTTCACATCCGGCCTATATAGAGCAACTTTACCAGGATTTTTCCCGTTCTCCAGAGAGCATCGACCCGGATCTCAGGAAATTTTTTGAGGGGTTTGACTTTGCAGTCTCTCAGATCCAAGGAGTACCCTCCACAGCTGCCTTGGAAAAGGGAGCAGAGATCGATTGGAAAAAGGAATTGGGCGTTTACAGGCTCATTCTCGGGTACAGAAACAAGGGGCATTTGCTTGCCAATACCAATCCCATTCGCAAGCGCAGAGACAGAGGTGCCAACCTCCATCTTGAGTTTTTTGGTTTATCCGATGCGGATCTGGACAAAACTTTTTATGCTGGCAACCTGATCGGGCTGGGTACTGTGACCCTACGGGCCATCCAGGAACATTTGAAAAAGTGCTACGCTGACCACGTAGGCATTGAGTTCAAATACATCAGCAACCAGGAAAAAATTGATTTCCTTGTCCACGAGATGGAGTCTGAATTCATCAAGCCGATGGATCTCAGCAAACGGAAACGCATCCTGGAAAAATTGAACCAGGGGGTTATTTTCGAAAAATTCCTTCATACCAAGTATATCGGCCAAAAGAGGTTTTCATTGGAAGGAGGGGAGACGACCATTGCTGCATTGGACGCCATGATCAACACTGCCTCTTCAGAAGGAGTCAAAGAAGTTGTCATAGGAATGGCACACCGGGGCCGTCTCAACGTTTTGGTCAATATCATGGGAAAAACCTATGAAAATATTTTCAGTGAATTTGAAGGAAAGTCAACTCCCGACCAGACAATGGGTAGTGGTGATGTGAAATACCATCTGGGATATGGCAGTGAAGTGAAAACCCTCTCTGGCAATACCATATCGCTCAAATTGATGCCCAATCCATCTCATCTTGAAGCGGTAGACCCTGTGGTGCTGGGCTTCTCAAGGGCCAAGGCAGATGTGATGTACAAAAGCCAGTACGATGCCATTCTCCCAGTTTTGATTCACGGTGATGCCTCGGTTGCGGGACAGGGTATTGTATATGAAACACTGCAGATGTCTGGTTTGGACGGATACTATACCGGTGGCACCCTCCATTTTATCATCAACAACCAAATAGGCTTTACAACTGATTTTGAGGATGCCAGAACGGCAGATTATTGTACTTCCCTCGCAGCAATGGTGCAAGCACCTGTTTTGCATGTCAATGGGGATGATCCGGAAGCGGTGGTAAAGTGCATGGAAATAGCAACCCGATATAGACTAAAGTTCAACAGTGACGTGTTCATAGACATGGTTTGTTATAGGAAGCACGGGCACAACGAAGGGGATGATCCAAAATTCACCCAGCCGAAGCTGTACGCCATTATTGAGAAACATGCCAATCCACGTGAACAATATCTTTCGTCTTTACAGTCCGACGGATCAGATGAACTGAAAACGATGGCGAAGGAAATGGAGCAAAAGTTCTGGTCTGATCTGCAAGAACGGCTTGATGAAGTAAAACAGAACCCACTGCCTTATCACTATCAGCCTCCGGAATTGGCTTGGAAAAGTCTTCGAAAAGCCAGGGCTGAGGATTTTGTTTCCTCACCTTCAACAGCGATCGAGGAGAAACACTTAAAAATGCTATTCAAGGGAATTATGTCCATTCCCGAAGGATTCAAGCCTCTCAAAAAAATTGATAAACTCCTGCAGGATAAAGTATCGCTGTTAGAGAAAGAGCACAAGATCGATTGGGCTACAGCTGAATTGCTCGCTTATGCCAGTCTTTTGTCGGATGGAAAGGAAGTCAGAATGAGCGGACAAGATGTTAAGCGAGGTACTTTTAGTCATAGGCATGCTGTATTGCGGGATGAACAGAACGATGTTCAGTACAACCGCTTGGACAGTGTTCCCAACGCAGCAGGAAAGTTCCGGATCTTCAATTCGTTGCTCAGTGAATATGGTGTTTTGGGATTTGAGTATGGATATGCGCTTGCCAATCCCGATTCACTGGTGATCTGGGAGGCGCAATTCGGCGATTTCTCCAATGGTGCACAAACCATGATCGATCAGTTTATATCCAGTGCAGAGCAGAAATGGAACAGAATGAATGGTTTGGTCATGCTCCTGCCACATGGATATGAAGGGCAAGGCCCAGAGCACAGCAGTGCAAGACTTGAAAGATATCTACAACTATGTGCAGAGTTGAACATAGTGATCACCAATATTACTTCAGCCTCCAATCTTTTTCACGCATTGAGGAGGCAACTTACCTGGCCATTCAGAAAACCGTTGGTTAATTTTTCTCCCAAAGCCAATTTGAGGCATCCTGGCACATATTCTGATATCTCAAACTTCATAGAAGGCAGATTCAGAGAAGTATTGGATGATGAAACAGCCGCAGGGCAAAAGATAAGCAAGGTGCTGATCTGTTCTGGCAAAATTTACTTTGATCTCTTGGATCATAAAGTGAAAAATAATATTACTGATACAGCCATTGTAAGATTAGAACAGCTGTATCCTTTGCCAACTGAGCAACTGGTATCATTGCATAAGAAATATGGTAAAGCACAATGGTATTGGGTACAGGAAGAACCGCTGAACATGGGTGCAGCCAGCTTCCTGAAAATGAACTTGGATTCGTTTTCTTTTGGAATCATTGCCAGATCAGCCAGTGCATCCACAGCAACAGGGTATAGCAAGGTGCATATCAAAGAACAGGAAGACCTTTTGAAAAAGGCCTTTGCTTCATGATTTAAATAACATCAACATCGACTTATGATAGAAATTAAAGTGCCAACAGTTGGGGAATCAATCAGCGAAGTGAGTTTAGCCAAATGGTTGAAAAAAGACGGAGCTTGGGTTGAAAGAGATGAAGTACTCGCAGAGATCGAAAGTGAAAAAGCTACATTCGAAATCAATGCAGAGAAATCCGGCATGCTAAAAATAAAGGCACAGGAAGGCGATACGCTCGCAATTGGAGATGTTGTCTGTTCTATTGATGATGCAGCAGAAAAACCAGCGGGCGTTCCAGAACCTGCTAAGGAAGAAAAGAAAGAGAAAAAAGTAGAAGCAGCTGCTTCTGCCCCCAAGGCAGATGTAAAGGCCAGTCCGGTTGCAGCTGCCATTATTGCGGATAAGAAGGTTGATGCCAAAGGGATTGCTGCATCAGGTTCTAGGGGAAAGATCCTAAAGCAGGATGTTCTAGAAGCACTCTCCAATCCTGGTCGAAAGCCTGGAACAGAGGCCTATTCCAGGAATGAACGCAAAGAGAAAATGACCCAGTTGCGCAAAACTGTCTCCAGAAGGCTGGTTGAAGCAAAAAATACAACCGCCATGCTCACCACTTTTAATGAAGTGGACATGGGTGCGATCATGGAGATAAGGTCTCAATACAAAGATAAGTTCAAGGAGTCTCATGGTGTTGGTCTCGGATTCATGAGTTTCTTTACAAAAGCATGCGCCTATGCGTTGCAGGAATTCCCTGCTGTCAACGCTTATATCAACAATGAGGAGATCATTTACCATGATTATTGCGATATTTCAATAGCGGTTTCTGCCCCCAAAGGACTGGTAGTACCGGTCATCAGAAACGCAGAGAGCCTTTCCATGGCTGATATTGAAAAAAAGGTGATTGAACTGGCTACCAAGGCAAGGGACAATAAGCTTTCACTGGAGGAGATGCAAGGTGGCACTTTCACAATTACCAATGGCGGAGTTTTTGGTTCCCTGATGAGTACGCCCATTATCAACATACCACAATCTGCAATCTTAGGCATGCATAAAATTGAGGAGCGGGCAGTAGTTGTGAAAGGGCAGATTGTAGCCAGACCCATGATGTATCTTGCACTCAGTTATGACCATAGGATCATTGATGGTAGGGAAAGTGTTGGGTTCTTGGTGCGTGTCAAGGAATTGCTGGAAAATCCTTCCTTGCTTCTTTTTGGAAAAGACCCATTGAAGGCCTTATTGGAACTTTGATCCAGCTACAATTGAATAAATGAGTGAATACTTTCATGCCTATCTGAGAAATGCCTCATTGGTGCTTGAAAGTTTTGAGTTCAAAGAGCCCTTTGCCGTATTTTTAAAGAGCTATTTCAAGAAAAACAAAAAATTTGGCTCTAGAGACAGAAAAATTGTTTCTGATCTTTGTTACGGCTATTGGAGACTTGGAAATGCTGCAATTGATTTGCCAACATTCAGTGCCATTATTGCTGGTTATTACCTTACCCATCAAAACGACAATGGTTTTTTACAAGCTGTTTTTCCTGAATTGTATCCATCGATTACAGATGATCCCACCCAAAAGTTAAAGGAAGTCAGTATTTATTTTCCTTCTTTTGAACCAGCAAAAATTTTTTCTTTTTCCGAGGAGTTGTCATTTGGTCTTGACAAGTTGCAGTGGAGCCTCAAACACCTGGAAAAACCTGCTGTTTTTTTGAGAATCAGGCCTGGAAAAGCTGATTTCGTCATCAGCCAATTGCAATCTGCAGGAATTGATTTTGATCAAATGGGATCATCGGCTTTACGCCTGCACAAAAATGTTGACTTAGAGGGTGTTATAAAGCTAGACAGTGATGCTGTTGTGCAAGATATTGCTTCTCAACAAACAGGTAGTCTTTTGGAAAATTTACCTACCAAGATTAATTCTTTTTGGGATGCATGTGCCGGTTCTGGTGGAAAATCGATCATGGTGCATGATTTGTTTCCCAAGGCAAAGTTTTTTGCATCAGATGTTAGAGAAGAAATATTATTGGAGTTGCATAGAAGATTTGAAAACGCGGGGATCAATGCTGAAAAAATTTTCTGTAATGATTTGTCTCATGATATGGCGGGACAAGTCCTTCCATCAAACCTGCCCCCAAACGGAGTTGATTTAATCATTGCGGATGTTCCCTGCACAGGATCCGGCACCTGGCGAAGAAGCCCAGAGTGGTTGTCTTCCTTTGATGTTGCTTCAATTGATCAATATGTTAGGTTGCAGCAGAAGATTGTAGATCTTCTTTGTGAACAAGTTCAAGAAAATAAATTCCTGCTCTATATAACGTGTTCAGTATTCAGGAAAGAGAATGAAGAAATGGTCTCTTATATTTTGGATAAGGGGGGATTAAAAATTTTATCTCAGCAACACTGTTTTGGAGAAAATTCCGGTGGGGATCATCTTTTCGCCGCATTGTTTATTTCTGAAGTCTGATTGTGCCTTTGCCGACCTGGTCATCAAATCGCAGGAAATATTCACCATGGGGCAGGACTGAAAGATCATTCAGCTGAAAATATTGGTATTCACCAGCAATGGTATTGAAGCTCCAGTCTCTAAGTAATTTTCCTTCTACGTTGAATAATTTTATTTTCAGTGTTCCTGACTTTTGGTGGTGATAAACGACAGTCAATTTTTCTCCCAATGGATTGGGATAAACTTTGATTCTTTCATTTTTTAATATCGTGATGGCCCTTCTTGTATTCCTTTCCTTTTCCAAAAGACCATAAGCTATGCGCATGTTGGGTATTCCATAGCCAGTTCTTGTATCAGGATTGTTGAAGCGGTCAGAACTTTTTTTCACAGCCTCGATGATTTCACGGTTATTGAATTCAGGGAATGCCTGCCACAAACAAGCAACCAGTCCAGCAATGTTTGGATTGGAAAAAGAAGTGCCATTGCCTTGTGCAAGTGCGCCAGTGGTTGAAATGACAAATGTATTCCATCCCACTGAAGCAATATCAGGTTTTACCCTGTTGTCTGCACTAGGACCATAGCTGGAGAATGAGGCAACTTGTTTGATTGTGTTTACTGCACCCACAGCGAGAATGTCTTCTGTCTCTGCAGGCGCGATGATGTATTTCCAGGATTTATTTCCTTCATTTCCTGCGCTGTTCATGACAATCATTCCTTTCTTTGCAGCAAAAGATGCACCTCTACTGACCATGGTTGATTTTCCATTCATCATGAGATAATTGTAATCAAATGATGGATCGTCAAAAGTGCTATAGCCCAGGGATGAACTTATCATTTTTGCTCCAAGGCTATCGGCCATTTCGGCAGCTGCTACCCAATAGAATTCCTCAACTGGATATTCACTGGCAACTTCCTCTGTTCTAAAAAGGTAGTAGGATGCCTGGGGGGCTGACCC
>JACCDP011017418.1_pt1 | contig 39822 bp, 36 predicted proteins | sample 7445841 | NCBI WGS metagenome assembly JACCDP01 (sample SAMN15323441, study PRJNA562643) | freshwater metagenome | isolation source: river surface water | place: USA:Blue River Watershed | collected 2017-08-17 | reverse complement strand
TGCGGGCGTTATGCGTCTGGAGGATGGCCAGGTCGTAAGCGCGTTCGGCTTCGGCGAAGCGGTCTTCGCGCTGATGGTAGTTGCCGAGGTAGTAGAGGATCTTGCCGAAGGTCGTGCTGGGGGTCTGCCCGCGATGCGTCACGACCGGCACGGCGGCTTCGATGATCGTCCGGGCTTCTTCGTGACGTTTGACCTGCAGCAAGGCTTCGCCGAGATGCATCGCCGTGCGTGCGGCGGTCAAGGTAGGCGGATCTTTGTCGAGCTTGCACACGGCCAGGCTGCGTTCGAAGACCGGGATGGCGTCGGCATGGCGCTCGCGATAGTTCAGGAAGATCCCGAAGTAGAGCAGGGCCATGCGCAGGGCAGGGAGGTGAGCCTCGATCGTCTCGTCGCAGAGATCGAGGGCTTGCTGGTAGGTCGATTCCGCGTCGTCGGGTCGGTCCTGCAGGTTGTGGCATTCCGCCAGGTCCTGGAGCGCGTCGACGATCTGCGGGATGCCCGCTTCCGCCTTCCGGATGCGGACGCGGCGCTCGAGCATCGCCAGCTCGGAGGCGGCTTCCTTCGTCTCGGAGTAGAACAAGGCCAGACCCAGGCAGACGGTGTCGACCTGGGTGCTGTCCGCGCCGAAGTGCTCCTCCGCGAACGCGAGGGCCTGCAGGTACTCCCCGCGGGCCAGCTCCATACGGTCGGCTAGACGGTGTTCTTTGGCGGTGGCTACCCGGTCTTTGAATTCGGCCAAAAGGGCTTCTTTGTTGGGTTTTGACATGATTTAAGGCGGTCCTGAATACGCTAACAGCAACTGTTAGCATTGCAAGAGGATTGGTTGGCGGGCGGCCTGAAATTAGGGTCCCGGCACAGGAGGGTGTCATCGGGTAGGGGCGTGCGGCCCGCGCGCCCGCGGATGACCGGGCCGGTCATCCCTACCCAGCGCGGCTATGCCGCGAGCGGTTAGCGGTAAGCGGTTGGCGGTTGGGAACACAGAGAGGCATTGGAGGTGATTACGGGGAAGCCCTCTATGCCCGTTCTGAGGCCTTTGGCGAATTGATGATATGCAATCTGTGACGCAGTCATGCTGAGTGATGCATCTAGTTTACGTCGATGAGTCTGGGTCGCCTTCGTCTTTGCGCACCGACCCTAACTATCCAATCTTCGTGATGGCCGCCTGTGTCTTTGATCCTGATGTCTACGCTTCGCGGTTACTTCCCTCCGTGGGTGCCTTGAAAATCCGACATCTAGGCTCAGATTCGCCTGTGTTGCATGAATCCGAGATCAGGAAGCGGCTCGGCATTTTTAACTTCAAGGGGGACGTCCAGGCACGCACCGCCTTCATCGAAGGACTTTCCTCGGTTGTCCAAGATTGCGTGCCACTGGTCGTGGCAGCGGTCGTTGGTCATTCCGATTTAGAACGCGATGTCGATCAAGCCGCTCTGAGGGCACTTTGGGATGGTTTTCGCGAGCACTCGTCTGGTCCCAGCCATTGGATCTTTGAACGGCGGGGTAAGCGTGAGGATGCGGCCGTGAGCCGTGCCTTTGAGGCATTGTCAGCCTCCGGAGCTACCCACGAGTTCGTGGCTAAGGGTCGTGGCCTTGCCGGATTGGAGATGGCCGATATGCTCGCCCGTCCGATTGGACTAAGCGTACTCCGTCCTACGCAGCCTAATCGGTCGCTTGAGGGCCTCCGTGAACGCACGACGATTTTAGTCGTGTAAATAATAAGCGCGGGTCGGATGAACCGAGCCCGCGCCGACTGGGATAACCCCTGTCCTGCGTTTAATCATAATGCATACGAGCCGCTTTCAAGCCGGAAAAGCCCCTATGGCTGCACGAGGTACTGCCCCTACCTGTGTTAGGTGATGGCGGTTGGCGGTTAGCGGTTGGGAGAGGCAAGTGGCTGACACCTGAAACGATGCATTCACTCAAAAGGAAACCGTAGACTGGGATTAATGCTTCGGTCATATGTCCCCAGCTAACTATCCGGTTCCCGGTCTCCCTTTGGGCGCTGACTCTCCCCATGCCCACATGTCACCGTGCCCACGTGCCCCCTGGGGTGGTATCACCCCATCCAATACTTCCACACCATCACCATGGCGGCGGTATCCAGTTCGCAATAGCGCATGAGCTGGCGACGCATGGCTTTGCGGGCGGCCTGGTCTGAGGCGGCGAGGCCGTAGCGGATGTGCTCGTAGGCGAGCATGGCACCGGGGCCGTTCTTGACGACGTCTAGCTCGTCGAGCTTGGCGAGATCGAGGGCGTTATCCTTCGAGTCCTGCAAGGTGAGGGCGGGTAAGGCGTCGTAAGGGCTCTTTACGGGCTGGCCGTGCTGATCCTGCGCGTACTTGGGGAAGAGTTTCTGGATGGCAGGGTTCTTCCAGACGACGGGGAGGACTTTCTTGATGGAATGGCTCCCCTTCATGTCCGGGTCGTAGAAATGCCCGCGGGAGATCTCGAGAAGGTCGAGGCAACGCTCGCTCTTGACGGCGAGCTTCTTGGCTTTGGCGTTCGTGCCCCAATTACGATCCACCCACGAGACGAGGTCGGCCTTGGATTCGTCGCCGCGGAGCTCATTCGCGAGTTCCTGGGTGACGACGACTTCGTAGTCGGCCCAATGGTAGAGGGTGCCTTGCTCGCCGAGCAGCTTGCGCAGCGATTCCAGGAAGCCGAGGTTGGGGTTGTCGTTCTCGGTATCGAGCCATTCGACATGCCGCGGCGAAGCGCCCGGATTATCGATGACGTGGCAGCTCCACTGGAAGGCGACCTGTCCATACGGACGACTTCCCGGCGCAGAGGGCAGGGCGCAGCGCGTGCCTTCGTAATCCAAGAAGAAGAGCGGATAATTCTCCGGCTTGCAGCGGAGGAGGGTCGCCGCATCCCGTACGATTTCGGGTGAGATGAACGGACGACCGGTGCGGACGGCCATGATTTGACGTTTCCAGCCCCGCTGGAGTTCGCCATCGCCGGCGACGTCTTCGTCCTGCAGGTCAGTGATACGCGGAGCCCGCGGTGCGGTCAGTTCGACGATACGACGGACGGTTCCCGGCTGGCGGTATTCCATGCTGCCCAGATGCCACAGCGTGAAAAGGTGGTGCTCGGCGCGGGCTTGGGTGCCCCAGCAGAGGTCGAAGCCCGAGGTCTGCCCCGGCACGTTGAACTCACAGGCCTTGCACTTCATGCCGAGCTCCGGCTTCGGCCAGTGGCCGCTGGCGACATGCCCGGTCAGCCGGCCTGCGGCCTCAGCGATGGATTCCTCGCTGGGGTAGGCCTGCGCGACAGCTTCCGTGGCCTCGAGGATGGCGATGAGGGACGTTTCGTCGCCGGGATTAGCCTTGCCCCGGTACTCGATCGTCGGACGGCTTCCTGGGCCATTCTCCGTAAGCGTAAACAGCCCGCGGACCTCCTCCGGCGAGGCCTTGCCCAGCTTGTTGGGCAGATAGAACCAAGCCCGGATCGTCTTGGTGATGCCGGCGGCCTGCAGGGCCTGTCGGGCGACATGGACCTGATAGGCGAGGTCGACGACGTAGGGTTCCCAACTCTTCTTGAGGAGCTCCTTCGGGTCGGCCTGGAGTTTGGATTCCACTTCGGCGGACGCCGACTTGATCTCGATGAGGTCGAGGGTGTCACCCGTCACGCGGACGATATCCGTGCGGGCCATCAGGCTGCCGGTTGCGAAGGTCGCCTCGTGCAGCGTGCAGTCGCCGGCCTTGATCTTGGAGAGCGTCCGCGCGGAGGCGTCGGCATGGCTCTCCTTGGGAACGAACATGTCTTCTCCCGGGTAGTAGACCTTCACCAGCTTCTCGAACATGTACCCTCCACGGGCCAGCTGCTGCATGTACTCGTTCCCGTCCGCCTGCTGCGGCAAAGCCGGCTGAGCCAGCGCATGCTTCAGCTTGATCGGACACGTCAGCCCCAGTTTGAAGAGGGATTTGGAGAGGGCGGGGGAGGACATGTGCGCTTAGGAATGGGGACTCATTCCATAAGCGCAAGGGGACACGTGGTCACGGGGCGAGGCAAATGAGGGTAGGGGCGTGCGGATGCGTCTTCGTGAAAAGTATGTTGTCCTAGGCTAGGGTGTTTCTTAGATGTTTTTTATGGCGATACACTGGAGCAAAATCCTGGGAAGTAGCTCGGATATGGAACGTCTTAGAGCCTTGTTCCCTGATGTTACCGTTTGGGATGAGCAGGCGATCTCGACCTATGTGCCCAAAGCATGGAAGAAGATCGCCACCCTTTCCGTCGGACTGCCGACATCACAAGAACATGAAAGGACTCAGTTTGCCACGATTCACCATTTTGGCTTCCTGCTTTTTTACCGATCACAAGGCCAAGAGTTCGGGCCGATCGCCGCCGATTTCCCTTCTTCGATCCTCGGTTGTCATCCGGGATGGCAGGATTGCGATAAGGTTGGCATCATGCATATCGAAGAACTTGGTTGGGACTTGGACGTAGATATCCTCGACGCCATCCGCGACGTCACTCCTCCCTGGAATTACTTCAGCCTCAACGGTGACTTCCTGGAATTGGACCTTGATGGTGAGATCAAGCCATATGACCCGGACAGCGCATCTGAGTACTGATACGGGCTCTTTTGTATGTCCCTCGATCGTTTCATCCAGGCGCAGGAAAAGACTTATAAGGGCGCGTTGTCAGAGCTGAAGGCCGGACGTAAGACGGGGCACTGGATCTGGTGGATCTTTCCGCAGCTGAAGGGGCTAGGGGCTTCCCGCAATTCCATCTTCTATGGGATCGATGATGATGCGGAGGCCAAGGCCTATCTTCAGCATCCCATCCTCGGCCAGCGATACTGCGACTGCGTCCATGAGGTATACATGCAGCTTTATGGGGAGAAGAAGACGCCTCTCGAGCTCATGGGCAGCGAGACCGACGTGATGAAGCTGCGAAGTTCCTTGGAGCTTTTTCTGCGCCATGGTTTTGCCGGCAAAGAAATCCGGGGTCGCATCATGATGATGGTGAAGATGGAGAAGATTCTGCTCGAGAAGCTCGACTGGACTCATCCCACGAAAAACACCGATTCATGATCGCCATCCTCTCCGACATCCATGGCAGCCGTCCGGCGTTGGAGGCGGTGTTCGCGGAGATGGAGACGCTCGGCGTGAAGCGGATGCTGGTCCTGGGCGATGTGATCGGCTACGGGCCGTTTCCGAACGACTGTTTGCGCATGGTCGCTAAGGCGGAGGTCTGCCTGCAGGGGAATCATGAGGCGGGCGTGATCGGTGCTCTCGATGAGCAGTGGTTCAACGACGCGGCCTGGGGCGCCATCGAATGGACCCGCAAGAAACTCACCCATGCCGACCGCGAACTGATCTCGAAGTGGCGGCCGACCGGGCAGCACGAGGGTATCCAGCTGGCCCATGCTTCCCTTAACCCCGATGAGGTCTTCGACTACCTGCTGACGCCTAGGGCGCTGAAGGCTCACTTCACGGCTCAGACTGCGCCCATTTGCTTCGTTGGGCATACCCATGTCCCGGAGATCTGGACCGAGGGAAGGGAAGACCCGGTGGCTTGGCCGAAGTCAGGTTGCTATCGTCTCGAGCCAGGTCGTAAGACGGTCATCAATGTCGGCAGCGTGGGTCTGCCGCGCGGCGATGATAAGCGGGCCACGTGGGCGACGTATGACCCCGCCGCGGGGGAGGTGACGCTCCGACGGACGACCTATGATGTCCAAGAAGTCATCCGGACGATCAAGCACCTGCGGCATGATCCCGTGGTGGAGGCGAAGTTGCTACGGGATCTGGGAGCCTGAGCCGGGTGCCTGATTGGCCGGTCGAACACGGCCGTGTAAGTGAGGTGATCCGTATCGCGGTAGGCCAGTTGGCAAGGTGTCAATGGGTTGCTCTGAGTGCTCAGAGATGGCCGCGTTCGGATAGATTTTCACGATGTTTCGAACCAAGGTTGCCCGTGCGCATGCACTGAGAGGTCGGGTTTATTGTGCCTTTTAATCAGATTGACGCGGCATAAAGGTCTGTTTCTTGTGTACATACTATGCGTGCCCTCGCCTTGCTATCCGTCTTCGCCGGTTCCATGTTCTTCTCCGGCTGCAACACTATCGACTCTGTGCAGCCTGGAAAAGGCCAGAAGTTCTCCGTTGCTGCCCGCAGTTACGATCAGGTCTGGAAGGCCGCCGTCACTGTCGTCTCCCGACAGTTGACCATCGTGGAGGAGTCCAAAGCCTCAGGCTCCATTAAGGCGGAGTCCAAGGCTGGTCTCACGACCTATGGGGAGGTTGTGGGGGTGTTCATCCGTCCTGCCGGCGTGAATGCGACGTCCTATGAAATCGAGGTCGTGAGCCTTAAGCGAGACGCCATCCAGATTACCGGTCAGAATTGGACCAACACTATGGTCGCGGGAATTAAGGCTGAACTACAGTAGTCTTCGCCCAAGATTAGCGAACAGGCCTCGCCCTTCCAGGCGGGGTCTTTTTGTTCCCATCGCTATTCCAAAGGATGAATTTGCTGTTTCCTCCTTCGGTTCTTCGCGACCATGTCGGCGAGCGCGACGCCGAGCTCGGTTGATCGTCGATCTCTGCTGCTGCCGTGCTAGGCTTGGTGTCGGTCGCCTTGGGGGGTGATGATTTAGGGGCTACGCTGTCAGCGGTCACGCATGAGCGCCCGCATCGGGAGATTAGTGAAGCGAGCTTCGACCTCAGGTTGTTTGACCTCATTAACGATTTTGAGGGCGATCAAGAGTTTTGAGATTGATTCGCGCCCCTTTGCGTTGCCTTGGCCGGCCGCTCGACAACCCTTCAAATAAAAGGGCCGGCTTCTCGCGAAGCCGGCCCAGGAGGCTATGAGGCTAAAGCTTAGAAGTGGAACGAACCACCGATCGAGTAGCGGAAGTCGTCGTACTGGCCAATCAACTTGCGGAGGCTCAGGTCGATCGAGAAGCGATCAGTGACGTAGAAGCTAGGCGCCAGGGTGAGTTCGGCGAAGTCATCGGCGTAGAGGGTGTTGTTGATCACCGTCATGTTCGAGAGGAAGTAGCGGGCGCGGGCGATGAGGATCCAGCGGTCGCCGAGGGCGGCGCGGAAGCCGAGGCCGAGGCCGAGCATGTTGTTGTCATCGTAGCCTTCGGTCTGCTGCTGGGCGTAGGCCAGGTCGATATCGAGGGAGGTCGCTTCGCTGGTGCGGATGCGGAAGCCGATGCCGAGGCCGTAGACGTCGGTGTTGCCGACGTCAGCGCTGCCGGCGACGGTGCCTAGGGCGAAGAGGTAAGGAACCTTGCCGAGGGCCACGGAGGCTTCGATTTGGGCGGCGGAGTAGCTGTAGTCGCCACCGGAGTAGGACAGGCCGACGAAATTATAGGCCGGATCAAGCGGGTCTAGGGCATCGCTGCCAGCGGCTTGGGCTTGGGACGTGAGCAGCGGCGCTGCGAGGAGGAGGGGGAGCAGTTTTTTCATAGCATATGTTTGTTAGGTGGGCCGGACGGGTCGTGCAATATAAAATTCTCTTAAAATTCAGATCATTCCTTGATCTGGGAACGGACGGCCTCCGGGAGTGTCCGGAGGTCGCCATGTTCGGTCACCCGACCTTGTGACAGCCGGACATAATGGACATCCCGGTAGTTGCCGGGCTGGCGGCGCCAGAAACTTCTCCAGACCTTGAAAGTGAGGTACTCGGAGCCGGCAATCAGGGTCGTCGTGCGGGGTTCGCCTAGTACGGCGACCACTTCCGCCTTGGACATCCCTGTATCGACGCCTTCGATTTTGCTGGGGCCAGCGGAGCACCCTGCGAGAGCCAGGCCGATGAGCAGGGCGAAGGCGAAGAAGGCGCGGGTCATGTCCGCATTACCTGTGCGGAGGTGACGGCTGTCCATCCTTATGTAATCCTACTCAAGTCTTGTGGGACAGGCTTGGCGTCGGGCGATGCGAGCGCCAAGGGCGTCAGGAGCAGGGACATAAGGATGCCGAAGCTCAGCGTGATGCCCAGCCAGGCGAGCGCGGGCAGGGAGCAGAAGGCCAGCAACCCGAAGGAGAGCAGGGTGGTGAGGCTCGAGGCGATGACTCCGGCCAAGGCAGCCCGTGAACGAGTACCGCCTTCCCATAGGAAGATGGAGTAATTGACGCCCACGCCCAGGACCAGCAGAAGGGCCATCAGACTGAAGACCGTGAACGGCACGCCCAAGACCGCCCCGAGGACCGGCGCCCAAGTCAGGCCTGTCAGCGTGGGCAGGATCATCAGCGCAGCCCGGCCGGCCCCGTAGCGGAGCAGGAGGATCACGAAAGTCAGCACGACGGCGCAGGCCAGCCAGATGACGCCCAGCCTACGGACGTCTCCGAGCAGTTCGCTCACCGTGGCTGGTTTGTCGACCAGCAGGCAGCCGGTGATGCCGGTAAGTTCGGCGCGCAGCGCCGCCAGGTCCTTTACGTCGGCTAGGGTGATGACATGACAAGTCTTGCCGGCATGCTCGAAGCGCAGGTGTCGGAAGGGGTGGGAGGCGTTGAGACGCAGGAAATCTTCGACCGTCAGTCGCGCCAGAGGCGGCTGCCAGTGTCGAGCGTCCGGCTGGTAGCCCACCTCCGAAAAGGCGGAACGCAAGGCCGATTCCTCTGCCTTGAGCTTGGCGAGGTGGGCGGCGCGCAGGGAAGTCTGACGCTCGGCGGAAGGGAGCACGTCCGCCAGCATCGTCCATGAGGCGATCGCGCCTTTCTCGCGGCAGCGTCCCAGCTTGGCGCGCAGCGACTCCTCCAGGCGGAGGCAGGCTTCGTCCGTGCCCGCCTCGGGATTGATCAGGATGAATTGGGTGGAGAGGCCGACCCCTAGGGCCCGCTTGACGGATTCTTCTTGGGCGACGAGTTCGACCGGACGTTGGATGAGGCTCCGCACGTCGTCTTCGACGTCGACCTGGGATGCGAGCAGCAAGCCGCAGATCATCAAGGCGGTGGTGAGGGCGACGCTGCCACGGCCGATTTTTGAGCCCAGGGTGATGAGGTTGGTCGCGAGCCAGCCGAAGACCGGCGCCACCCGGCCGCCCCGCAGCATCCGGACCGAAGCAGGCCCGAGCAGGAGAACCGAGAGAAACGCCGTGGTCAGGCCGACCAAGGCGAAGACCGCGATCTGGCGGATGGCCGGCAGTGGGACGAACGTCATCGCCGCGTACCCCAGCAGGCTGGTCGCCAGGGCCATCCATAGGCCAGGGAGCACCTTGGGCAACCAGTCGGCGTCGTGCTTCTCATCGGCGGAAAGGCGCGCGGAGACCAGCTGGATGGAATAATCGGCCGCTTCGCCGATGAGGCTGACGCCGAAGACAAGGGTGATCAGGTGGATCTCGTCGAAGAAGAAGACCACGCCGGCGGCCCCGGCGAGGACGCCGGCGGCGATGCTGACTCCGCCGCAGAGCAGCATCGCGAACGACCGGAAGAACAGCAGCATGATAAGGATCACCCCGAGGACGGAACCGATGCTGATGCGGTCGGTGTCCGTCCGGGCCGAGCGCTGCGCGGATTCGGCGTAGAAGACTCCGCCCATACGCAACACGCGCGAGGCAGGATGGGCGCCGCGGAGGGCCTTCTCAGCTTCGTCGATCGCGCCCACGACCTTCTGCTGAACGGAGAAATCGCCCGGCGCCCCCTGCGGCTCGGTGATGATGAGCACCGCGGTTTCGCCGCGTTCGGCGCGGGCGATGAGCAGGCCGTCACTCCAATTGAGCTGCGCCTGCGGCCAAGGAATCTGGCGCACCCAGGCGGAGGCGGAGCCGAACGGGTCTTCCGACAGGGAAAGCGTGCCGGTCGTGGAGAAAGTGTCGTAACATCTTTCGAGGAACGCCGTGCGTAGCGTCGGGCCGGCCGGAGGCAGCGACGGCGCGGACGGTCCGAAGAACCCGAGGACTTCCTGGATGTCCGGCGGCGGCACCTGGTGCAGCACGTAGCGGAAGGCACCTGAGGAACGGAGCTGGGTGGCGAAGATTTCGGATGATGTCCGCGCCTCCTCCGGCGTGGGAGCGGTCACCAGCAGGAAGGCGCGATTGCCGCCGGCATGCGCCAGATGGTCGAGGGCGGCCTCGGCGGCTGGTTGTTGGGCTTCGCGTGGAAGCAGGGAGAGGAGATCGGTCCGGATGGCCCGGTCTTGGCCGATTTTTCCGGCGAGCCAGAAGCCCAGGAAGCCCAGCGCGCAGGCCCAGACGGCGATGCGGCCGAAGGTCTTCATCGAAGTCGGGCGCCTTCGAATTCAGCGAGCTCGGCGGCGGTCAGCGAGGTCCCCGCGACGAAATCGCTGAAGGCCAGGCGAATCACTCCGCCGGAGCTTTCGCTGACGCGGACCTCTTCGAGGTATTCACCGAAAGTCAGTTCGATGCCGGCGATCACTTTACGCAGTTCTTCCGACCGGGGAACCAGGCTCAGGCGGAGCCGGGCGGGCCCTTGTTCGCCGGTCGCCGCGAAAAGTTCGCAGAGCGGTTCATAATCCGCGGCCAGCACGGACTGGATCAGGTAGCCGATGCGGGCTTCGACATCCGAAGGCCTGGGCGGGGTCCGGACGAGCGGCATGACCTTGACGCCTTTGGCGAAATCAGGACGGAGCGTACGCAGGATGACGCCGTGTCGGAGCGAGACCACCAGTTCACCTTTGGCCTGAAGGGGGCGGGAGACATCCGGCAGGGATTTCTCCTGGGTGAAGACGGCGCGGAGGACATCAGGCTTGGCCAGCTTGGCCATGGCTTGCCGGCAGGCTGTCTCGTCCAGCGGCCGGGTGGCCGGCGGGGTTTCGGCCGAACCAGCGAGCCAGGCTGATAGCATAATGACAGTAAGAAGTCGGCGACCCATGCGAGTTGGTATGGCTCCGGGAAGTCCGAGTCAATGAATGGTAAAGGATTGCCACTCATCCTCCGGAGTGACTACTCAAGGCGATGCGTCGTTCCCCTCGTCTGCTCGCTTCGGTGCGCACCTGGATCTTGCTCCCGCTGGTCGCCTTGCTCGGCTCCCTCGTCGGCTGCACTTCCGTCACCGTGGAGCCTCTGCCGGCCGGTGTGAAGGAGGTCGCCATTCGCGATAATCCTAAGGTCACCGTGCCGGACTTCGTGGACGTCTTGCGGGACGGGTTCCATCGGCATGGCATCCGAACCAAGCTCATCTCGGAGCAGGCGCTGGCGGGCGATGATTATGTCGTGAGCTATGTCGCCCTGCGCAGCTGGGACATCGGGACCTATCTTTCCAAGGCCGAGATCTGGGTCAGCCACAAGGGCGACCCGGCCGGTCATGCCGAGTATCACCTCCGCAACAAGGGCGGCCTAGCCCTCAACAAGTGGGCGGGGGTCGAATCGAAGATGGCACCGGTCATGGACGAACTGCTCGTCAGGTATCCTTTGGTCACGACCGGCGCTGCGAAGCCCTGATGACGGACGGAGCGCTCTCATCGTTGGTCTTTCCGGTCGTGCGCTGGCGCTACTGGGAGGGACTCTCCACGCAGCTGCCCGTACTCAAGTCGATTGATCCGTTGCTGCGTCGCAGATTGAGTCCGCAGGGGAGGGCGGCCTTGTCGGTCGCGGACGACTGCCTCGCCGGCCTCCACCCCGTACGGGTCGTGTATGCGAGCCAACACGGCGAGCTCGCCCGGACGCTCGGCATCATGGAGTCGCTCCGCCCGGAATGTCCGGACGGTCCATCTCCTGCTTCCTTCGCGTTGTCCGTACTCAACTCCACGCCTGGCATCTATTCGATAGCCCGACGTGATAATTCGCCGGCGCTGGCCTTGTCCGCCGGCGAGGCTTCATGCTGGTACGGACTCCTTGAAGCGTCTCTGGTCTGGCTTGAACATAGCACTCCGGTCCTGCTCATCAGCGCGGATGCGCCCGTTCCGACGCTTTTCAGGCGAGGGCAGGTTGATCCGGCGCCTGTCCGGGCTTTGGCCGTACTTCTCGGGGCGGGTGGCGCGCCATATCGTCTGATCAGGAGTTCAAGCCAGTCGAGCGATGAAACAGCCGCACTTCCTGCCTTGGCATCCGCGCTTGAGCGGGAAGGGGGCTGGAGTCGGGAGGGGTCGCGATGGCGACTTTTGCGCAATGTTTAATCCCGGACGTCTTTGGAGGGTCTTAGCGACCGGATTCTGCTTTGTCGTCTTTACTTGCGGCGCCCTTAGCCTCTCCTGCGTTTTCTTGCCTCTCCTGCGTCTTTTTTTGCGGGAGCCTGCCAGGTTGGGTCGTCAGACCCGTCGTTTTGTCAGGCTTTATTTCCGCTTCATCACTTTGCTTATCGTACGCTCAGGTTGTATGCGGCTCACCATCGATGGTGTGGATAAACTCAAGAACGCCCGCGGTGTGCTTATTTTTGCCAACCACCCGACTTTGATCGATGTGGTCGTCCTGATGGGGCTGATTCCTGAGGCGAATTGCGTGGTCAAATCGTCGCTGTTTCGGAGTCTCGCCCTTGGTCCCACTCTTCGATCGGCGGGCTATCTCGAAAATGCCGAGTCCGACCGGCTGGTGACCGGTTGCCTCCGATCCATGCAGGCCGGCCAGCCTCTTATTATCTTTCCTGAAGGCACTCGTACCACGCCCGGACGCCCGCCTGTTTTTCAACGAGGTCCGGCCCATCTGATGCTGGCGACGAGACGACCCTTTCTTCCGGTCATGATTCGTTGCCAACCTGACACCTTGCTCAAAGGACAGCCCTGGTACCATGTGCCAGAGCGTAGGTTCCACCTTGAACTACGTGTCTTGGAAGAGGTGACACCGGAGGCTTGGGCCGCGCAGATAGCCGATCTTCCTCGACCCTTGGCTGTGCGAAAATTAACTCGCCAATTGGAACTGTTTTTTATGTCTAATGGAGACGTTTCCGCCGCCCCGCATGACCCCTTTGCCTCTTGAAATCAAGACCCTGATCGTCACCACGCTGGCGCTCGAAGGGCTCGCCCCAGAATCCATCGAGGACGATGCTCCGTTGTTCGGCGAAGGCCTCGGACTGGACTCCATCGACGCCATCGAGCTCGGGGTGGCAATCCGCAAGCGTTACGGCATTTCCTTGGATGCTGAAAGCGAGGATCCTCGCAAACATTTCGCCTCTGTTTCCACCCTTGCCGCCTTCGTGGCCGCCAATCGCACGCTTTGAGATGAACCAAGACGAAGCACTGTCGAAGATCCGGGAGATCTTCGCGAAGAATTTCAACCTGCCCGCGGAAGAAATCCTGCTGGAAAGCAAGCTCTATGAAGAGCTCGGACTGGATAGTCTGGATGCCGTCGACCTCGTCCTTGAACTTCAGGAGCTTACCGGGAAGAAGATCACGCCCGAGGTCTTCAAGGGTGTGCGCACCGTGGCCGACGTCATCACGATCGTCGTCGCCTTGGAGTCCGAGACGGAAACCGGACGATGAAGGGCCGGGCGGCCGCAGCGGTGACGTTCCTGCTTTCGTCCGCGATGGTCTGCCTCGTCTTCTTCCTTTCGCCCCGCTGGCTGGCGTTGCCGCTTGCGGGCATGTCCTGCGCCCTCTGGGTCTCGCGTCGTTCCGATCGGCCGATCGATCTCCTGGCATCGGTCGCGATGGCACTCTTGGCCGTCGTGGTGGTCATCACCGACAGTCGTTTCGCGGCCATGGCGTACCCGGTGGTCATCAATACAGGTCTGCTGGCTTACTTCTGGTCGACCCTGCGGACGGGACCTTCCGCCATCGAGCGTCTGGCGCGATTGGAACAGCCTGACCTGCCGCCGGAAGGCGTCGCTTATACGCGCACGCTCACCAAAGTCTGGTGCGGATTCTTCCTGCTGAACGGCCTGACCGCGGCGGCCACGGCGGCGTGGGCTGACCCCAGCCTGTGGGCATGGTATAACGGCGTCATCTCCTACCTCCTGATCGCAGTGCTTCTGTTTGGAGAACGTGCGTTGCGTCCGTTGCTTATCGCCAGAGCGCAGCCTGCCCTGACGTCCCATGAGTTGGCGCGCGTGCTGGGTGAGGGGCGTCCGGCGGAAGAGCTGGCCTGCTCGCAGGGCGCCCGCCGCATCACGGTCGCGGAGCTGCGCGCAGACGTCCTGGCGTATGCCCGCAGCGTCGCTGCTTCGGCCCGAGGGGAGTGGGTCGTCGCGGCCGAAGAAGGCTACGATTTCACCGTCCAACTGCTCGCGGTCTGCCTGAGCGGGCGACACGCCATCGTCCCTCAGAATCATCAGGAGGCCACATTAAGAGCGCTCGCGGAAATCCACCCGGGAGCGGAAGCCCCAACGCCGTCGCACGGTTCCTGTCGTGATGATTGGCTGCCGACGGTCGGAGGGCAGGTGACCTTCTATACTTCGGGAAGTTCCGGAAAGCCGAAGGCCGTGACCAGGTCGTTCGAGGCCTTGCTGAGAGAGGCGCAGGTCTGGGAGTCTCTTTTCGGAGAGCGGCTCGGCCGGGCGGAAGTGGTCGGGACGGTGCCGCATCACTTCATCTATGGGGCGATCTTCCGCATCCTCTGGCCGCTCTGGGCCGGACGTCCGTTCGATGCGCAGCCCTTCGCGGACGGTCATGCGCTCGCCGTCCGACTCAAACATGGCGGCGAGTTCGTACTCGTGAGCAGTCCTTCGTTGCTGCAACGGATGCCCGCGGAAGAAATCCGCACGCTCGCCGGGCTGCGCGCGATCTTCACATCCGGCAGCTTGCTGGAAGCCTCGGTCGCCAAGCTCTGGAGCTTTCCCTTCGAGGTCTACGGAAGCACCGAGACGGGAGGAATCGCCTGGCGACGGCAGGAGGTCGCCGACGCGCCTTGGACCCCGCTGCCCGGCGTGAAGCTCACCTTGAAGGACGATGGCACCCTGCACGTTCGTTCGCCTTACGTGGCCCCCGGGGGAGAGCAGACCGCTGACCTGGTCAGGTTCGTCGGCGAAGGTCGGTTCGAACTGCTGGGCCGGGCCGACCGTATCGCGAAGGTGGAAGGACGTCGCGTCTCTTTGGCGGAGCTGGAGTCGCTGGCCGAAGCGCATCCGGCCGTCAGGCGTTGCTTCATGCTGCAGTCGGAGCCACATGCGCGACCGCAGGCCGTGCTGGTGCCAGAAATGGCTTCTGACGCCGCCGATTACGCCGTCGTGTGGGAGGAGGTCCGCCAGCTGATGCTCGCACGCTATGACGCTGTCGTGATCCCACGGCGGCATCGTTTCGTTCCCGTCTTGCCGGCTGACGCCCGCGGCAAGCATCCGGCGGAGGCTTTGCGTCGGCTTTTCACGCCGGAACCTTCTGTCGGAGGGACGCAGAGTTGGCCGAGGTTCTTGGGGCATCGACGCCAGGACGGAAGCGTGATCGTCGAGCTCGCGGTGCCAGAAGATCTCCCGCTTTTCGCGGGTCATTTCCCAGGGGCTCCGATTCTCCCCGGGGTCATCCTGATCAGCTGGGCCGCGACCTGCGCTGAGGCATACCTGGGGTGGCGGGGTGATTCCCGCGGCATCGACCATCTTAAGTTCAACGCCGCGGTCTGGCCGCGCGAGACCCTGCAGCTGACGTTGTCCCTGACGCCGACGGGCGGGGCGAAATTCGAATTCCAAGCCGGCGGCAAAGCCAAGTCCGCCGGCGTCTTCCGACCGGCCTGACGCAGATGATTTTCAATCCTTGTTTCATCGTCCCTTCGTATAACCACAGCCGCGCCGCCCGAGTGACGGTGAGCAGGCTCGCTGTTCATGGCCTACCCGTTTTCCTCATCGATGACGGCAGTGGGCCGGAGGAAGCCGCGATGCTGGCCGAGCTTGCCGGCGCGGACGCCTTGGTCCGGCTGATCACCCTGCCAGTCAACTCCGGCAAAGGCGGTGCGGTCATGGCCGGCCTGCGGGCGGCGCTGGCGGAGGGCTTCAGCCACGGTATGCAGGTCGACGCCGACGGTCAGCACGACCTCAGCGTGCTCGACGGCTTTCTGGACGCAGGTCGGAAGGCTCCGGACGCCATGGTCTGCGGATTCCCTGTCTATGACGAATCCATCCCGCTCGGGCGCAAACTGGGACGACATCTCACCCACTTCTGGGTCTGGGTCGAAACCTGGTCATTCTCCATCAAGGATTCCATGTGCGGATTCCGACTCTACCCGCTGGCGCAGACCTGCGATCTCCTGGAGCGCAAAGAACTGCCGAAGCGAATGAATTTCGACATCGAGATCATGGTTCGTCTCCATTGGCAAGGGGTGAACATGCTATGGCGGCCGGTACGGGTGACTTATCCCGTCGACGGTAGATCGCACTTCCGGCCCTTCGAGGACAATGCACGCATCAGCTGGATGCATACTCGATTGGTCTGCGCGATGCCTTGGAACCTGACGCGCCGCGCGTTGGGACTTACCGACACGCCCGGGCGTGGTCAGCACTGGGCCCGGATGAAGGAGCGAGGCTCCAGCTGGGGGCTCGCCTTCACCGCCTGGGTGCACCGCTATCTCGGCCGCTGGCTGGCTCTCCCCATCGCTCCGCTCGTCGCCACCTATTTCTTCCTGACCGGCCGCCGCGCCCGGGAGGCCACCTTGGATTATCTCCGACGACTGCGCGCCTTCGCCGGAGAGGGTACGCCCGAACCCGGTTGGTTCAGCGCTTGGCGCCTTTATCTGACGTTCGGTTTCGCCGCTCACGACAAGATGACCGCCTGGCTCAATCCTTCCTTGTTGGACAAGATCGATTTCCCTGACTTGGAACTCCTGCGGGAAGCACGCGAGAATGGCCGGGGAGCGCTCATCATCGGAGCCCATCTGGGCAACTTGGAGATGATGCGCGCGGTCGCCGCACGTTACGGATTCAATGGATTCCATGCGGTCGTGCATTTCGCCAATGCCGCTAAATTCACCGGGGCCATCCAGAAGGCGGCTCCGGAGTCCTCCAAGGACCTGATTCATGTCAGCAGCTTCGGGCCCGAAACGGCGATGCGCCTGAGGCAGATCATCGACCGCGGCGAGTGCGTCGTCATCGTCGGAGACCGCACTCCCGCGAGCGAGAACGGACAGACCGTCGTCGCCGACTTCTTGGGTGCGCCCGCGGAATTCCCCCGCGGACCTTTCGTCCTCGCGGCCGCGTTAGAATGCCCCGTGTACCTGTTCTTCTGCGTCGCCTCAGGCGGCGGTTATAAGGTCTATGCGGAGAAGTTCGCCGACAAGGTGACGATCCCGCGGGCGTCTCGTCAGGAGTCCTTGGCGGGACTGGCCGACCGCTACGCCCGTCGCCTCGAGCAGCTTTGTGTGGCCTACCCGCTGCAATGGTTCAATTTCTTTGATTTCTGGAGAATCGGCAAACAACCTGCAACCCATGCCCCGAAAAAGTAACACGGCGATCGTCGTCGGGAACACCCGGCTGACCTTGGAAGGCGTCATCGCCCTCGCGACGGGCGTCCGGAAGGTCCGGCTGCCTGAGTCACGTTCATATCAGGCGCGCATCACCCGGGGTGCCGGCTTGCTGCGACGGGCCCTCCAGTCCGGCGAGTGCGTGTACGGGGTCAACACCGGCTACGGCGATAATTGCACCACCGAGATCCCCGAGCATCTGGTTGCCGGTCTGCCGGATAATCTCATCCGCTATCATGGCGTTGGGTCGGGCGTGCCGCTCGGCCCTGAGGAGACCCGGGCGGTGCTGGCCTGCCGGCTGAACTCCCTGTCCCTCGGCTTCTCCGGGGTGAGGCCCGAGCTGCTCCGGCTGCTGGCTGGCATGCTCAACCAAGGAGTCCTTCCCCGGATTCCTTCCGAAGGTTCGGTCGGAGCGAGCGGAGATCTGACGCCGCTTTCATACGTGGCCGCCGTCATGACGGGGCGCCGTCGCGCCAGCTACCGGGGGAAAATGATGACCGCTGCCGCCGCGCTGCGCGCCGCCAAGCTCAAGCCCATCAGACTCGCGCCCAAGGAAGGGCTGGCGCTGATGAACGGCACCGCCGTGATGACTGGGCTGGCCTGCCTGGCGTATGCCCGTGCCGAGCACCTCGTGCGCGCGGCGACGCGCATCACCGCGATGATCAGTTACGCCACGGACGGCAACCCGGCCCACTTCGACCGCAGGCTTTTCGCGGTGAAGCCGCACGCCGGGCAGCAGGCCGTCGCCGCCTGGTTACGGGCGGACCTAGGCGCGCTCCGCGTCCGAAGGGTCGGTCGGTTGCAGGACCGTTACTCGCTGCGTTGCGCACCGCACGTCATCGGCGTGCTGGCCGATGCGCTGACATGGGTGCGTCGCGATCTCGAAAACGAGATCAATAGCGCCAATGATAATCCGCTCATCGATCCGACCGATGGTCATATCATGCATGGCGGCCATTTCTACGGCGGCCACGTGGGCTTCGCGATGGATGCGCTCAAACTCGCCGTGGCGAGCGTCGCTGACCTCGTCGACCGGCAGATGGCCTTGTTAGTCGACGCCCGCTACAGTCATGGTCTGCCCGCGAACCTGGCGCCGACGGAAGGCCGCGCGGGTGCCTTACGACATGGTTTCAAGGCGGTCCAGATCTCTTGCTCGGCTTGGACGGCCGAAGCGTTGAAGCTGACCATGCCGGCGACGGCGTTCTCCCGTTCGACTGAGTGTCATAACCAGGACAAGGTGAGCATGGGGACAATCGCGGCGCGTGACTGCCTGCGGATCCTCGAACTCACCGAACAGGTCACCGCCGCCGGTTTGCTCGCCGCATCCCAGGGCGTCGTGCTGAGGATGGGCATGTCTGGAGCCTCCGCGCCGAACGCTCCGCTGTTGGCGACCGTGCGTTCCGTCGAATCGGCACACGGCCGACAAGGGGACGACCGTGAACTCGATGGCGTCATCGAAGCCTGTGTGGCCCGGTTGCGGGCCCAGTCCGTGCCCGTCTCCGGCTGACGCTACTACGAGCGGCGGAAGATGAGGGTCGTATTGATGCCGCCGAAGGCGAAGTTATTGCTCAGGAAGTATTCGGTCTGCACCTTACGTGGTTCACCGATGATGTAATCGAGTTTCCCGCAGGCCGGGTCAGGCTCGCGCAGGTTGAGCGTCGGGGCGAACCAGCCGCGGTTCATCATTTCGATGCCCCACCACGCCTCTATCGACCCGCAGGCGCCAAGGGTATGGCCCAGGTAGCTTTTCATCGAGCTGATGGGCATCGCCGGCCCCAGCACCATGGAGGTAGCGGTGCTCTCGGCCAAGTCTCCGCGGTCGGTCGCGGTCCCGTGGGCGCTCACATAGCCGATGGCCGAAGGAGGCAATCCGGCGTCTTGCAGCGCCATTTCGATACAACGTGCCATCGTCGAAGCTGTGGGCTGGGTGGCGTGGGCGCCGTCCGAATTAGTGCCGAAGCCGACGAGCTCGGCATGGATGACCGCTCCGCGGGTAAGCGCATGCTCGCGCTCTTCGAGGATCAGCGTGCAGGCTCCTTCGCCGACGACCAGGCCGTCGCGGGCACTGTCGAATGGGCGTGGCGTCGCTTCGGGGGTTCCATTGAGCGTGCTCGTCGCGTAAAGCGTATCGAAGATCAGGGCGTGCGCGGGCGTAAGCTCTTCGGCGCCGCCGGCGACCATCATGAGCTGTCTTCCGCTACGGATCGCCTCATAGGAATAGCCGATGGCATGGCTCGCTGAAGAGCAGGCGCTGCTCGTCGGGATGATGCGGCCTTTGAGTTCGAAGTGCAGGGCGATGTTCACCGCCGTCGTGTGACTCATCGCCTGCAGGTAGCTCGTCGAGGTGATGCCTTTGGTCGAGCCGGTCGAAAGGGCGGTCCCGCAGAGGCGGATCGGTTCCATGCTGCCGAACGAAGAGCCATACGCCACGCCCATGCGACCGTCGGTCATCGGGAGGTCGCCCGTGAGTCCGGCGTCTTTCAGGGCGAGTTCTGTCGCACGAACCGCCAACTGGGCGACCCGGCCCATCGAACGGGTGTTCTTGCGGGGCCAGGAAGCCGGCATGACGAAGTCGGAGACCGGCGCACCCAAGCGGGTGTTCATGTTCACGAACATATCCCATTCGCTGAGGCGGACCACGGCGTTGCGCCGGGCGAGGATATTGCCTTCTATGGTGGCCCAGTCGCTTCCAAGCCCCGTGACGCCTCCCATCCCCGTGATGACGACGCGGCGGTTCATACGAGGCCTCCGTTGACGCCGATGACTTGGCGGGTGACGTAGGCGGCTGAAGGCGAACAGAGGAAGGCGACGACCCCGGCGACCTCCTCGGCGGTGCCGGCGCGGCCCATCGGGATGGCCGGCATGATGTGCGACTTGTCGAGATCCTTGGTCATTTCGGTGTCGATCAGTCCGGGCGCGACCGAATTGACGGTGATGCCGCGAGGGGCGAGTTCGACGGCCAACGCTTTGCCGGCGCCGATCAGGCCGGCTTTCGCGGCGCTGTAATTCGTCTGGCCGCGGTTACCGGCGACGCCGGCCACCGAGGCCAGCAGCACGATGCGGCCGCCTTGGCGGAGCCGGACCATGGGCATCACCAGCGGGTGCAGGACGTTATAAAAACCGGAGAGCGACGTATCCACGACGTCGGTCCAGTCGGCCGGTTCGATGGCGGCGAAGGTATTGTCCCTGACGATGCCGGCGTTGAGCACGACGCCCCAGTAGGCGCCATGCTTCTGGGTTAGCTCGGAAAGCTGCTTGGCGGCCGCCGTCCGGTCGCGGACGTCGAAAGAAGCCAGGTCCGCCTGACCGCCGGCATCGATGACGGACTTCGCCACGGCCGCGGCTTCTTCCAGCCGGTTGCGGCAATGGATGGTCACGGCGAAGCCTTCGGCCGCCAATCTTAGCGCGATGGCTTTGCCGATGCCTCGGCTTGAGCCGGTGACCAGGATGCGTCGTTGATTCATGAGGGGCGGTTTTGGGCGATGTAAGTCCGGAAGTCGGCCGGTCGGAAGACCTTGATGGTGGACGAGGCTAGGATGCTGCCGGCTTCGTCGCGCAGCGTGCCGAGGAAGGCGCCGAAGCCGATCGGGTCCTGCATTTTTTCCTCTAGTTCGATGAGGATACGGCGGCCGAAGGGGAAGAAGGGCATCGTCGCCTCGTAGGATCTGGCGCCCAGCAGCACGCCCACAGAAGGCTCGGTGGAGCCTTCGCTTAGGCGACTGGCGAGACTGTTGTGGGCGGCGATCGCCTGCGCGATGATTTCGATGCCCGCATAAGACGGCAGGCCCCGGGGGTCATCCCAGCAGCCCTCCACGGGGGTGAAGGTCGCCGTGAGTCTGGTGGTCTCGAACGAGGTGACGCCGTCGATGAGGAGCATCGGATGGCGATGTGGGACCAGCTCTTCGATGGGAGGCAGCTCCGTCATGGCTTGAAACCGAAAATGAGACTCACGTTGCTTCCACCGAAGGCGAAATTGTTCGTCATGCAGCGACGATAGTCTCCGGCCGGGAAACTGTCGTGGGTCTGTGCGAGGCGGAGGCCGGGAAGCTGGGGGTCAGGCTGGCCGTCCCAGACATGACGAGGTATGAAGTCAGCCTCCATCGCCAGGCAGCAGATAGCGGCTTCGATCGCGCCGGCTGCTCCGAGAGTGTGGCCGGTGAGAGGTTTGGTGCCGCTACAGGGTACGCCGGACGGGAAGACTCTCGACATCGCAAGGCTCTCCATGGCGTCGTTTTTCGCCGTGCCCGTCGCATGGAGATTCACGTAGCCGACGTCTTCGGGGCGGATTTTCGCATCGTCCAGCGCATTGCGCATGGCGCCTTCCGCTCCCTTGCCTTCTGGTTCGGGAGAAGAGAGGTGGAAGGCGTCGCAGCTTTCGCCTGCTCCCAGCAGTTCCAGCCGAGCCGGCAGTCGGGAGAGAAGGAAGACGGCCGAACCTTCGCCGATATTGATGCCTTGGCGGTTTCGGCTCATCGGTTCGCAGCGACGCTCCGCGACCGCCTCAAGGGAGATGAAGCCCTCGACGGTGGTTCGGCAGAGCGAATCGGCGCCGATGACGAGTACGGCGTCGGCAAGGCCACCTCGCAGAAGTCGTCTGGCTGAAAGGAAAGCATTGGTGCTCGATGTACAGGCGGTGCTCAACGTTAAGCACGGCCCGAGCGCGCCGAAGAACTCAGCTGCAAAGGCGGCCGGTGAGCCAAATTCCTGGCTCGCATAGTCATAGTCCTCGCGGATTCCCCCAGGCGGGCTGTCCAGCAAGGCATCTTCGGCTTCGGAAATCCCCGAGGTGCTGGTGCCGGCGACTACGGCGAAGCGGGCAGCGCCGACTTTCGCCAGCATTTCCCGGATGGGCGCGTCCAGTTCATCCAGGCAAAGTTGGAGGATCCGGTTGTTACGGGTGTCATGGCGTCCGATCGGAACCGGGCGGAGTTCCGATTCGACATGTCCCAAGAAGGCTTGGGCGCCGTTCTTCCGCCATTGGTCCGATAAGCGCATGCCAGGTCCGATCCCCTCGCCCAGGTTTTTAGTGATTTCTGTCTTGCCCCTTCCGAGGGCGCAGACGGCGGTGTACTCATGGACAAAGATACGCTCGCTCATGGGCCTGACATGCGTCTGAGGTGAATCTTAGTGGAATAGTCCGGGAGCGTGATGCTGCGGCCGGCTTCATGCAGATCTTCCACGATCAGGACGACTTCTCGTCCATTTATCAGTGTGCGAACCTGTGGCGTGGCTGTCAGACGGAACTCGGCTGAGAGGCCGTTCCTGACAGCGGCTTCCGGCCAGGCGATCAATTGCAGCAAGGCCAAGGGGAGTTCCGGAGGGATGGAGTGAGAGGGCAGAATGCCAGTCCGGGAGAAGCGATCGCCTTCCTGTGTGCAGGAGATGAGGGTGGCCATCGTCACCGGATCCATGATCGTCAGGGTCGTCTTACTGGCGGTATTGTGTACGTGGGAGAGATACTTACGGGTCGTGCCATCCCTTTGCACCACGACTTCTTCCCACGACTCCATAGGGCTTGCTGTGTCAGGAGTCTGAAGCCGATAGGCGCCACCTGGAAGGTCGGCGATTCCAGGCGTGGCACAGCCTGCCAATAGCATGGCTAAAGTCAGCAGACTGGTTACCCTAATCATCTAGGACTTATGTCCTGAGGCAGTACTGCAGGCAAGCCAAGGTTGGGATGCTTGAGGTAGGTACGTGGGTCCGCTCCTAAATACTTCTGAAGGGTCGATTTTAATAGTTATTTGCTATTGATAGCTATGGAAGGACACTCGGCTAAAGCCAGACTCAGAGAAAATGTTCAAAAGCATCTCACAATACTTAGCCGGCGTAGGCTTGGCCATGAAGGTCCGCTCCGGGCAGGGTCGTGCCCAGGCGGAGCGGCTGAGGGCGTATGGGGAGCTGCGTCGAATCGAGCAGGTGCTGCCGGCGGCGCGGGCGGAGATCATCGCGGCGGCGGATGCTATCGTGGCCGAGGCGGCCTTGGCGGAGATGAAGACCACGGCGATTGACGAATTGAAAGACTTCGGAGCGACCGTCGGGCCGCTGCAGTCCGCGGGCTTCCGCAAGGTCGCTGACCTGGGCGGGCATACGGAGCTTTCGCTCCAGAGATATCGGGGCATCGGTGAGGTGACGGCCGCGGCGGCTCTGCAAGCCTACCGCACCTTCGAAGCCTCGGCCAAGGCGCGCGTCCGTCTCTTGCCTGACCCCGATCATCGTCGTCCGGCGGATACCCGTCTATTGGTGGCCCTGGTGAAGTATGAGACCTTGTTGCGGGACCTGGGGACGCGTCCGCAGGAGGCGCAGATCCGTTTCGACGATGCCGACGAACGCCTGCGTGTCTTCAGGGCGCAGACCAAAGTCAGGGATCACCTTTTCTCCGTCTCCGCCCAGCAGGAACTGGCCCGCCGGGATGGCAATCTGGCTTCTGAACTGCGCTGGGTCGCCGAGGAAGCGCAGGGGCTGGCCGATTACGCCCAGCGGCTGGCCTTCGCACCGGAAGCGGTGTGGCGAAAATATGGCGATAACTCCGCGAGTTTCATCGCGCTGCTGGAAAGCATCCTGCCGGCCCGCGTGGTCGCCAAGGGCGCCTTGGCGGGCCCGGACCTGCGTGGTGGCCTGCCGGCCGAGATCGCCGATGCGGTCGAGGCTACCCAGCTGGACCTGAGCCTGATGACGGCCAATCTGCGCAAGTATCAGGTCTTCGGCGCCCAATACGTGGTTTGTCAGCAGCGGGTGCTGCTCGGCGACGACATGGGCCTGGGCAAGACGATCCAGGTCTTGGCCGCGATGTGCCACCTAGCCGCACGCGGGAAGCGCCACTTCTTCGTGGTCGCCCCGAACAGCGTGCTCGTGAATTGGGAGCGTGAAGTGAAGAAGCACACCAAGCTCAGCCCGATCATCGTCCATGGCTTCGATCGGGATGACGAACTGCAGCAGTGGCAGCGCGACGGCGGGGTAGCCATCACCACCTATACGACCTTGGCCCGTCTGGCGGATAAGATCGCCGCGGTTGATCTGCTAGCCGTGGACGAAGCCCATGCGGTCAAGAACCCGACCGCCCAGCGGACGCAGGCGGTCCGTCAGCTATGCGAGGTCTCGGGCTCGGTGGCCTTCATGTCCGGTACGGCCCTGGAGAACCGCCTGAGTGAACTTCACGTGCTGGTCACGACCGTGCAGCCCAAGGCCGATGCGGAAGTCGTCACGCTGTTGAAGCAGGTCCGGCCCGCGCCGGCCGAAGTGCGGATGCGTCTCGCTCCGGTCTACCTGCGACGCATCCAGGCCGATGTCCTGACCGAGTTGCCGGACATCACCGAGACCGACGAGGTCGTGCCGCTGGAGCCGGATGACCTGCAGGTCTATCGGGCCAGTAAGGACAACCTCATGCACAAGCGGCTCGCCGCGACCATCGGAGCGGGCAACCGGCAGTCGGCGAAGTTCGACCGTCTGCGTGATCTGCTCGAGGGCTATCGTGACGACGGACGCAAGGTCGTCATCTTCTCTTTTTTCCGCGAGGTGCTGGATGAGGTCAGCCTCTTGGTCGGCGGCTGTCCGCAGATCCATGGCGGCATCAGCGCGGAGGAACGTCAGCAGGTCATCGACCGGTTCGCGGCCGCCGAAGGCTTCGGGGTCATCGCCCTCCAGATCGAAGCCGGTGGCGTCGGCATCAATCTCCAGTGCGCCCAGGTCGTCATCCTGATGGAGCCGCAATTCAAGCCCTCGACCGAACGTCAGGCCATCGCCCGCGTCCGACGCATGGGGCAGACCCGCAAGGTCAACGCGCACCGACTCATCGCGCAGGGGACGGTGGACGAGGCGTTGGTCCGGCTCATCGCGGAAAAAGCCAAGCTTTTCGCCGACTATGCCCACCAGAGTTCGGTCGCGGATGCCAGTTCGTCGGCGATCGATGCCGGCGGGGCGGCGATGGAGGAGTTGCGCGGAATCGTCGCCCGCGAATAGGGGCGACGAGGGCCGCTAGGGGGGCGCGGCGAAGCCGCGAGGGGGCAAGTGAGCACGGTGACATGGGCGCAAGGGCTACTAAGGTAGGGGCGTGCGGCCCGCACGCCCGAGGATGGCCGGGCTGGTCATCCCTGCCCAAGGCAGCACTGCAGAACCCAAGGGGAGACCTGAAAACGAGAGGCTACAACTAGGGCAGCACGCGGTGCTGCCCCTACCTCGATACAGGGACGCATCCCTACCTAGGTCAGCGGAGGGCCTGGAGGACGGAATGGTAGGCGGGCTTGGGCTGGCCTTGGCGGTCGAAGAGCAGGGGATGGTTCACGCGGTTCCACGGGAACTTGTTCAGCCAGCTCTGGCCGTCGTGGAGGTTCCAGAACGAGACGCGGAGGATGACGTCGGGATAGCGGCGGAAGAGCGCGAAGAGTTTGGCGTATTGTTCGGCCTGGCGGGCGAGGATCTCGGGCGGGCAGCCGTCGGCGTAGGGATTCACCTTGGCGAGTTCGTCGCGGTGCTTGCCGCCGTCGGCCCACCAGCGGCCGCGGGGGATGACGTCGATGTCGAGTTCGGAGACGACCGCCTTGATGCCGGCGGCGCGGAGGGCGACGAGCGTCTTCTCGAGGGCTTCGTAAGGCACGCGGTCGATTTCGTAATGACCTTGCAGGCCGATGGCGTGGACGGGGGCCTTACGGGCGCGCAGGTCGGCGAGGAGCTTGAGCATCTGCTCCCGCTTGCCGTCGAGTTCGTTGTTGTAGTCGTTGTAGATCAGCAGCGCCTCGGGGTCGGCCGCATGGGCGTATTCGAAAGCTTTGGCGATGAACTCCTCCCCGCAGGCGCGGGTCCAGCCGGACTCGCGCAGATAGCCTTTGCCGTCGGCGAGGGCTTCGTTGACCACGTCCCACATGGCGATCTTGCCGCGATAACGGCCGACGACCGTGTCGATGTAGGCCTTCATGCGGGCGAGCAGGACTTCCTTCGAGGCGGGCTTGTCGCCGTCGAGGTAGAACCAAGGGGGCGTGCGGTCATCCTTGGCCCAGACCAGGCAATGTCCCACGACCTTGAGGTCCTTGGAACGAGCGAAATCCACGAAGCGGTCGGCCTGCTCGAAACGCCACTCGCCGGCCTTGGTTTGGAGCGCGGCGGGCTTCATGCAGTTCTCCGGCGTCACCATGCCGAACTGAGCGGTCAGCAGAGGCCAGTTATCGGGTTGATCGGCGATGCGGTCAGAAAGGCCGACTCCTGAGCCCCAGGGCGAGGCCTGGCGCAGGGTCTGGGCGGAGGCGATAGCCGAGACGAGGACGGCGAGGAGGGGGAGTAGGAGGCGGGTGAGGGGCATTGAGGATGGGAGGGCGGAAAGCAGATAGAGATGCAGATGTGGGAGGGAAGATGAAGGTGGGATTGGGATTGGGGGTGGGGGTGGGGGTAGGGGTAGGCAAAAATGTGCAAAGGTGGGACGTGGGAGTATCGAGTATGGAGTATTGAGTATAGAGGCCGAATACTAGCTGGCAGGTTGACGAGGGGGCACGTGGGCAAGGGAGGACAGAACTCAAAGGGAGCACCATTAGGAAACCGGATGGGTGGCTGGGTCCATAAGGTAGGGGCGTGCGGCCCGCACGCCAGAGGATGACCGGGCCGGTCATCCCTACCTAGGTTCGTAGGTAAAATTCCGGTCTCCGGTTTCCCCTTGGGCGGATGTCTTTTATGTCATCGATTCTGCCATCTTCCCGACCATTCTGTCCTCGATTCGGTCCTCAATTCAGTCCTCAATTCAGACCTCAACTCTCTCATATGCGCTTCTTGTTTTGTTTCCTGGCGGCGGGTCTGGCGGCCGCTGACGTCACGGTCGAGCAGGTGAACAAGGCGCTCGGGGTGGAACTGTTCGCGGACGCGAATCTCTGGGACGATGACGCCAAGGCCGTCGCCGAGCGTCTGGCCTGGCCGCAGGAATCCGAGACGACCACGGACGCCAGCTACCGACTTTATCCGAAGGACACCTATCGGCTCCTGGATTGCCGTCCTTATTCGTGCTCCTTCGTCGCGGAGTCGGGCAAGCCGAGCGCCCTTTCGCTCATGTTCGCCAACAAGGGCGACGCCGTCTCGATCTCGTCCAAGGACGTGAAGGACAAAGCCAAGGCCAAGGCCCGCGACGAGCAGATCAAGGATTACAAGAAAGACATCGCAGAAGATGCGAAGAACCTGGGCGAAAAGCTCACCGCGCTCCTCGGCAAGCCGATGAGCGACCGGATGGGGCAGGGGCGTGCCACGAGCGAAGCCGTCCGGCGCTGGGATTGGAACGGGCATGCCTTCCTCCTGGCGGCGCCGAAGGACGAGTATGTCGCATTGCGCATCGTCTCCGTGAAGTCGGCGGACGATGGCGGACGTACCCGCGTCACTGATGCCGACCTCTTCGCCCGGGCCAAGACCCGGGTCGAGAAGCGCCCGAACGGCGACGTCGTCCTGAAAGACATCCCCATGGTGGACCAAGGTCCCAAGGGTTACTGCGTACCGGCCACCTGGGAGCGCGCCATGCGGTACATGGGCGTGCCGGCGGACATGTATGTCCTCGCCATGGCCGGACAGAGCGGTGCCGGCGGAGGCACGTCGGTCGTCGCCATCGCCAACGGCGCCAAGGACGCCGTCACGCGAGGCGGCCGGAAGATCGAATCATTCAGCGGGAAGATCGACCCCTCGACCGTCGCCAAGTACATCGACCGCGGGCTCCCGATCATGTGGGCGATGTTCTCCACCAAGCAGTATAACGACATCGCCAACGAGCGCACCAAGGAACGGGTCGGCATGACCGACGCCGCGGCCTGGAAGAAGGCCGTCGCCGATGGTCGCAAGGGCCAGAAGGCCTTGCAGCCCAATCGCAACGAAGGGCATGTGTGCATGATCATCGGTTACAACAAGGAGACCGGTGAGGTCGCCGTCTCCGATTCATGGGGTCCGAATTACGAGGAACGCTGGATCCTCGGCGTCGAAGCCTCGCAAGTCAGCCAAGGGTCGATGACGGTGATCGGATTCTAGCTCGCGCAGAGGAACTGCGGGAGAGGGGGCACGTGGGCAAGGGAGGGCAGAACTCAAAGAGGGCACCATTGGGAAACCGGATGGTTGGCTGGGTCCATAAGGTAGGGGCGTGCGGCCCGCACGCCCACGGATGACCGGGCCGGTCATCCCTACCGCAGGTAGCTGGAGAGAGCTTATTTCTCCTCCAGTTTGGCCTCGAGTTCGGCCTGAAGCTGTCGGCTGCGTTCGCTGGCGCGCTTGATCTCGTCCTCGCCGAATTCGCCCAGGATACGCGTCAGCTCGTCCTTTGATTCCCGGCCGAGTTTCTCGGCGCGCATCAGCATCCAGGCCAGGCCTTCGATCTTGTTCCGAACCACGCCACGGCCGTGCAGATAGCAATGCCCAAGGCTGAAGCAGGCGGCGGGCTGAAGCTGCTCCGCGCTCTTGCGGAACCAACGGATCGCGATGGCATCCTTGGCCGAATCGGCCTCTGCGCCGTAGAGTTCGTTGCCCAGTTCGTATTGGGCGTTGGCGTTGTTCTTTTCGGCCGCCGAGGTCAGCCACTTCGCGGCCTCCGCCGGGTCGGCTTTGACTCCCGTGCCCTCACGATAGCTCATGCCGAGGGTGAACTCCGCTCGGGCGTAACCTTGGTCGGCTGCCTTGCGCATCCACTTTATCGATTCCTGCTGGTCGGGCGGGGCGCCCTTTCCGACCATCAGGCACATGGACAGCGTGAATTGGGCCTTGGCCAATCCCTGTTCGGCGGCGAGTCGGCACCAGCGCAACGACTCCTCAATGTCCTTCTTCGTTCCTTCCGCCTGATCGTAAAGGCGTGCGAGCTCATAGCGTGCATCGGCGTCACCGCTCCTGGCCTTAGCCAGGGTTTCGTCGAAGTGTCTCCGTTCGGCCGCCACCTCCTCGGGGTCTCGCGCGAAAGGGGACTCATAACTCTTCTTCCCGCAGAGTTCCTTGGCCCGTTTTTCGGCGAGGGCCTGCTGTTCCTCCGACAGCACCTCGTAGTCTTCCAGGAACTGTTCGGGTTTCAATTCGTCGCTACGGTTGAGGAAGACCAGCCGCCAGGCCATCGATTCCACGGGGTCGGCCGGAGTGCCCAGGCCTTCTTCGTAGACGAAGGACATGATGTGCGCGGAGCGACCATGCCCATCCAGGGCGCCGGCCTTCACCCAGGTGGCGATCGCCTTGAAACGGGAGACATCCTTCTGCGAGATGATCTCCTCGGCGAGGTCCGCCCGGGCGTCGTGTTCACCGTGTTCGGCCGCGAGAAGCAGCCATCGGCGCGCCTCGGCCGGGTCCGCCTTGAGTTCGTCGCCTTCTTCGAGGAGTTCGTGCATCTTATACTCGGCCTCCGGCAGACCCTTGTCCGCGGCCTTGCGGATCAGGGCGAGGCCGGCGGCTTTGTCTTCCTTCACGCCGATGGCCAGGCGAAGGTCGGATCCGTAAAGATACATGCAACGCGGATCGCCCTTTTCCGCCCCGAGGCGATGGAGCCTGGCGGCTTCGACTTCGTTCGGTTCGGTGCCGATCCCATAGAGGTAGAGGTTGGCCAGGGTGACGAGTTTGGCGGGCTCGCCGCCGGCGGCGGCGGCCTTGGCCTTGGCGAAGACCTCTTGGGCGATTTGTTTGGGGTCTTTGGTCGGGGCTACGGCCGGTGCGGCCTTGGGAGCGGAAGGTTCGGTGAGGGCGATGGCGGCGTAGGAGAAAAGGCATGCCAGCGCGAAGGCGGAGAAGGTGACGACGAGAGGTCGGACGTAGGGGCGCATGTAATTGCGAGTATCGAGGCTGGAGTATCGAGTTTAGGGTTAGGCAGGAAAGTTAACGGCTCAGGATGTCGGAAGGTGGTTCAGGGCGCTCGGCGGAGAACCACTTCCTGGCGACGGCGTGCTGGCCGTAAGTCGTCTGAGGAAAGCGGGACACCAACAACCGATGGGCGGGCACGGCCGCCTTGGGCTCCCGGTATTTGAGCAGGTTGCCGGCGTATTGGACGATCTGCGCGCCGGCTGGGTCGTTGTCAGGAAGCAGGCGGGCAGCCTTGAGCGCCAGGTCGAAGGCGGCGTAACGGGCATCGCGCTCGGAGCGGGCAGATGACCCCATGTGCTGCGATTCCCACTCGCGGAGACGGCGAAGTTCCTCCGCGCCGCAGCTCAGAACCACCATCTCAGACACTCCGTAGCGGTATTTGAATGACCGGCTCCGCAAGCCAGGGATGTAACTGTAGCCGACATGCCAGCCTTCGCCGCTGCTCCAGCTCAACCCATAGGGCGAATGCAGCACTGTTTCGCCGATCTGACGGATCAGCAAGGCCGCCCGCCAATAGCTATCAGCCCGCTCCCGGGGCGAGACGTCGGTTCGTTCGGCGGCCCGCAACAGCAGGAGGTAGCTGGTGGTTTGGGCGCGGATGTCGGGTTTGACGTAATCAAGGGCTTCCTCTGTGCGGCCCGCGCGCATCAGCCGGGAGCAAAGTTCATGTTCAAGGTCGTCGAAATCGTTGTTCCCGTAATACCAACGGTACTTGATCAACTTCGCCTTCGCCGAACGACGTTGGTCGACGTAAGCCTTCAGATCGTCGAGAGGCATGAGGCATTCGGCTACGTAGAAGGCGTCCTCCGCGTAGCGACCTTCGTCGAAAAGCCGCAGCGCCTCCGGAAACTCTCCGGCGCAGAGCGCCAGGACGCCACGTTCGCCGGAGACCCGCTCGCGGAGCTCGGTTTCGGACTGGAGGTCGATGATCACGCTGTAGTCATAGAATCCGGTCGCCGGGGTGGTCTTGGCGGAGGCTGCGATGGTCTTTGCAGGATCGGCCCCTTCGAGGAGAGCACGCGAGGCGCTCAGGTCGCCGGTGAGCCGTAGGTTGCACCGGGAAAGCAGCAGCTGGCGAAGCGGGTCGGAATTGGGCAGCCGGACGGCGGTGTCGTGGCAATCCTGCCAACGGTCGAGGCGGTATTGGAGGACGGCGACATGGCGGAGGGCGAAACCGGGATCGGTCTTCGACTCCGAGAGCAGGTCGAGCCAGGCGATGCTGGAGGCCTTGAGGATATCTGATGCGGGGCGGGTGTCCGGGAAATCTCCCCCGGCCGACGCCAGGTAATAGGTCATGAGTTTGCGCAGGTTCTCGCCGGCGAGCGCGGGCCGCAGGTTGTCTTCTTCGCAGAGTTTGAGGAGCAGGTGCAGGCAGGAGTTGACGGCGTTCGCTTCGCCGCGGCGCGGCATCCGGAGGTAGGTCTCGACCGCTCCGCCGTAATCGGCTTCTCCCAGGGCGATGAGGCGTCGCGAGGGCAGGATCATCGAGCGCGAGTAGGCGATCCAGTAGGCGGCGTTCTCGCTGACCTTGGCCGGATCGAGCGAGCCTGCGCGCGCGTGGTCGGGGACGGAGCCGAGATCGTCGCGGATGGAACGCAGTCGCGCACGCACGTCGTCGTCGCTCAGTCCTGCCCAGTCTTCGAGGGACATCTTGAGGCGGGCCCGACGATACTTCGCGAGCGCTTCCAGGGGCATCCGCTCTTCCTTCGGCAGGCCGAGAAGTTCGTCCATCAACCGGATGCCCTCCTCGCGGTCGGCATTGAGCGAAGTTTCGTAGAGGGAGAGCGCCCGCGAGCCTTTGCCTGCGAAGTGCGTCAGCAAGGCGGATTGGATGACCTCACGCGTCGGTTCGTCGCGCTCGTCGCGACTGATCACGTCGCCGAAGGCGGACTGGAGGTCGGTCCGGAAGTCCGTCTGGAAGCCGCAGAGAAGGCTCGTGTCGCCTTGGCTCAGCATCGTGCCGATGCGGTAACGGTCACGCGGGTAACCGTAGAGCCGGAAGTCGATAGCCTCCTCCTTTTCGGCCGCGCTCATCGGCCTCTCGGCCGGGAACGCGCCGGCATTTCCCGCCGCCGCGGGCGTCGGCGTCACGCCTGCGCGCGCTCCGGGCCGCGTCAGCGCGTCGGCGAAGTAGGCGATGAGCAGCGCGAGGAAGCACCCGGCGACGACGAGGCCGAGATTGACCAAGACGGGCCGGGGCCTGAGGCGGGAGAGGAAGGACGACATGAGGAGGATGCGAAAGAGCAGGGCTGGGTTTTAATATAAAGTTCTAGACTGACATTTCCGGGGCGGCGGCGCAAGGGGCGCGGGGACGCGCCGGAAGGCATAAGTAAAATATGACTACGGCGGACGGAGCATAAGGAAGGCTCATCCCGGCGACCGAAGGTCGCGCGGGGTGAGCCGAGGGCCAGGGCTGGGGCTGGAGATACGAAAGGCGACCCGGGGAGGGGCGGGCGCCGCGCACGCCGCGGATGACCGGACCGGTCATTCTTGCCCGAGGCAGGGGTTGGCGGTTGGGGGTGAGGGTTGAACTAGGGCAGCACGCGGTGCTGCCCCTACCAAGAGACATGGACGCGTCGCCGACGCGTCCCTACCCAAGCAAAAGGGCGCGACTGGTGTCGCGCCCTGGGGGAAGGGGGGTAGGCCGCCCTTACTTCTTATCGCCCTCGAGCTTTTCCTTCAGTTCCGGGTGCTTTTTGAGCAGTTCGGCCTTCTCCTCGGGGGTCATCTTTTCGAAGCGTTCCTTCATCTTTTCGCGGAGCTTTTCCTTCTGTTCCGGGGTCAGGTTCTCGCCGCGCTCCTTGAGCTTGGCCTTCATCTTCTCCTTCTGCTCCGGGGTCAGGTTATCGGCGCGGTCGCGCAGGGCGCCCTTGGCCTTTTCGATCTTCTCGGCGACCTCAGGGTGTTCCTTCAGCCAGGCCTGCCGTTCCTCGGGGGACATGTTCTTCAGTTTCTCGAGGGCCTCCTTCAGTTCGGGATGCTGCTTGAGGATGGCTTCGCGGGGGTCGCCGGCGCGCTTGGCGGCGGCTTCCTTGCGGGAGGGCTTGTCGCCTTCCGGGACCGCCTGGGAGAAGGAGGCCGCGAGGACGAGGGCGAGGAGGGAGAGACCGAAGGTCGAGGATTTCATGGGTGTTCTAAGAAGGAACACCGGTTGTTAAGAAAAAGTTGCATGAAGCAACGAGGGGGCACGTGGGCATGAACTAGCTGGCCAGTTGACAAGTTGACATGTGGGCAAGGGCGCGGCGAAGCCGCGAGGGGGCACGTGGGTAAGGGCGCGGCGAAGCCGCGAGGGGGCACGTGGGCACGGTGACACGTGGGCAAGAGAGCTGGTGAGGGATAGGGCAGCACGCGGTGCTGCCCCTACCTCGAGGCATGCGGACGCGTCGCCGACGCGTCCCTACCGATGTCCGCAGGTAAAATCCCGGTCTCCGGTTTCCCTTTGATTGGATGTTTCTCAGTCATCTCTCCTACTGCATCAGCAACCTCAGGACGATGGCGATGACGACGAGGAGGAAGATGCGGCGGATCAAGGGGGCGCCTTGGGTCAGGACCAGGCCCGAGCCCAGGTATGTCCCGATCAGCTGGCCGGCGACCATGACGGCGGCGACGGGGAGGACGACCGCTCCTTTATAAGCGAAGACGCACAGCGACCCCAGGTTACTAGCCAGGTTGACGACCTTGGTGTAGGCCGTGGCCCGGCGGAGTTCGAGTCCGAGCAAGGTCACCGTCGCGATGGTCCAGAAGGCTCCAGTACCGGGTCCGAAGAAGCCGTCATAGAAGCCCAGCGTCGAACCGAAGAGCAGGCCGAAGGCCCCGGCCGAGAGCCTAGCCTGGCCGGAGCGCTCGCCTAGCTTGGGGCTGAACATCACGTAGGCGACGATCGCCAGCAGCAGCCAGGGGACCACGTCACGGAGGAGGTCATTGCTGAGCAGGCTGACGGCCCAGGCGCCGACCGCCGAAGCGAGGAAGCTCGCCAGCGCCGCGCCGCGGACCTGCGGCCAATCGATCAAGCCGCCGCGGACATAGCGGGTCACCGCGACCATGGTGCCGAGGGAGCTCTGGGCCTTGTTCGTGCCCAGCGCCAGCTGCGGGGGAAGGCCTGCGGCCAGCAGGGCCGGCACCGTGATCAGGCCTCCGCCCCCCGCGATCGAATCGATGAAACCTCCGATGCCCCCGCAGCAGAAGAGGAAGCAGAGCATTTCGGCCGAAAGTGACATGGGGTGGGCGGATGCGTACGCCGACGCTTCCCAGCCTCAGACGAGGCGCTGGACGGCCCAGTAGATACCCGCGAGGGCGATCAGGGCGGAGGCCGGGATGACGACCCAGCGGCGATACTTTTCCTCGTCCTTGAGCCAGAAGGTGGCGGCCACGGCCAGGGCGATGACGGCGAGCTGGCCCAGTTCGACGCCCACGTTGAAGCCGAGCAGGGAGCTGATGATGGAGCCCTCGGGGATGCGATCGTCGATCAGGCGTTGGGCGAAGCCGAGGCCGTGGATGAGGCCGAAGATGAAGACGAGCAGCAGGCGGAATCTGCCGTAGGTGGGCCGGAAGATGTTTTCCAAGGCCACGATGGCGATGGAGGCCGCGATGATCGGTTCGACGATGTTGGGGTTTGCTTTGACGAAGCCGAGGGTTGCGAGCGCGAGGGTGAGCGTATGGGCGGCCGTGAAGGTCGTGACCTGGATGAGGATGGGGCGCCAGGTTCGGCAGAGCAGGAAGAGGCCGAGCACGAAGAGGATATGGTCGAGGCCCTCGGGGAGGATGTGTTCGAAGCCCTGTTTCAGGTAGCTGAGGAAGGTCGAGCCGGTGTTCGCGTCCGTCGAGTGGGTGCCGACGCTGCCGGGGGTCGGTCCGGTCGGGGGCCGGGCGGCGAGGCCGGTCAGGTCGAACGTGAAGCTCGTCTCGCCCGGGAACATCACCATGAAGCGGGGGTGTTCCTTGCCGTCGACCGAGTTGGAGAAGACTGTGGCGACCTTATGGCCGGGCAGGGAGCGGACCTTCCAGCCGGTCACGCCGGCGGGGATCTTGGTCTTCCAGCGGCCGCGGGCCACGACCGCGTCGTCCATCTTCATGAGCGGCTTGCCCGTCTCGGCCACGAAGTCGTAGGTGAAGTCGGGCTGGATGCGGCCGATCGGCTCGAGGGTGAATTCGAGGTAGGTCGCCACCCAGGCCCGGGTCTTCTTGAGCAGCTCTTCGCGCTGGGCGTCGGTGTAGGCCAGGAACTGCTTGTTCTCCAAGGAAAGGGCCATCTTGGGGCTCTCCTCCCAGTTGCGTGGGTTGATTTCGATGGTGATCTCGGCCTCGCCACCGGTCTGGAAACTGCCCCGGACGGGGACGTCGGGGATCGAGTGGGCACCGAGAAGGGCATAAAATAGCCCTAAAAAGGCGATTAAAAGGGGGCGGAGCAGGGGGGTCGACCTGAGCATGGTCGGACGATGATTGGGTGACATTAGGGATTCAACCCCGATTGTGGTTTGCCTTCCGCAACTTCGGAGCCAGCGTGGGGTTCTATCCCCGAACTCCCATGAAGAACATCCTCAGCATCCTCACCGTTCTTGCCCTCGCTGCCGCCGCCCAGGCTGGCTGCGGCGCCAAGATCTCCTCCAAGGGCACCGTCAAGTCCTACGACTCCGAAAAGAAGGAGCTCGTCGTGTCCGTCGCCGGCTCTGATGTGACCTACACCCTCACCCCTGAGACCGAAGGCGCTGACAAGGCTGCCGACCTCAAGGGCAAGTCCGTCGAAGTCAACGTCGACAAGCACGTGAAGTCGAAGGTTCTCTCCGTCGCCGTCGCCGCTGCTGGCGAAGAGAAGAAGGAAGAGAAGAAGAAGGGCGACAAGAAGCCCAAGAAGGAAAAGAAGGCCTAAGCCCTCTTACGCTTCGGAACCGGGCAACCGGGACCCAACGACCCGTCACGAGAGTGGCGGGTTTTTTTGTGTCGCGCAAAGCGCGACAGGGGACGCGTGGGCACGGTGACAAGGGGGCATGGGGTAGATAGCAACGTTCGGGTGGCGGGTGGCCGGCGCGTGCATCAGGCGCAGGATCCCGGGTGCCGGCGGCTGATGGCTGAACGGCTGGATCCCGAAAGGCTGATGCCCCGGTGGCTGACACCTATCACCTGGAATGAATCACGACCGCAGGTAAAATCCCGGTCTCCGGTTTCCCTTTGAGCGGTCGGATCACTTAGGGTGAAGGTAGGGGCGTGCGGCCCGCGCGCCCGAGGATGACCGGGCCTGTCGTCCTTACCTGAGGCAGCTAGGGCAGCACGCGGTCCTGACCCTACCTTGGGTCAGGCAACCTCGTTTAATAATCTTATGACCAAAGGCCCGACCCATCAGCGGAACTGATGATAGGTTGTTTTGCCTAGTCGCGAACTTTTGGGTGCGGCGGACGGTCTTAGGGATACATTGATTGCCATGAACTACTCTTCACTGGTTCCGGTCTTGAAGATAGTGATAATCACGGTGCTCGCGCTGATCGAAGTCGCGCCAGCCCGGACCGGTGCGGAACCGGTGAACGAAACGTGCCTCGAGCGGACGGAGTTGAAGCTCGGCGCGAACAACGTCGAACACCGCGGCGTCGGCCGCGCGCCCAAGATCAGGCTCCTGGTCTCCAGCCGCGATCTCGGCGAGCACGGGTATTCTTCGAAGCTGCATTTGAATTCGGAATGAGCGTGCGACGGCAGGGCCGTCGGCGAGAGTATGGAGTATGGAGTATCGAGTATCGGGAGAGACACCGATACGGGTGGCGGGTGGCAGCCTCAGGTGGCAGGTGGCGGGCAGGTTTATGCACTCATCGATCCAGACCTCTTTCATCTGCCATCGACTCAGTCATCCACACCTTACAGTGCGCACGCCGTACCTGCGAGATATCCGGTCGTCCAGGCGTTCTGGAAGTTGAAGCCGCCGGTGACGCCATCGATGTCGAGGACTTCGCCGGCGAAGTGCAGGCCGGCGCACTTGCGGCTTTCCATCGTCCTGAAGTCGACCTCGGACAGCTTCACGCCGCCGCAGGTCACGAACTCGTCCTTGAACATGCTCTTGCCGTCGACCTTGAACTCCGCGGCGGTGAGCTGGCCAGCCAGGGCTTGGAGCGCCGGGTTGCTGACGTGGGCCCAAGGGGTGGTGGTCGGGATGCCCGCGGCGATGACGAAGCGTTCCCAGAGTCGTTGGGGCATGGCGAGCGGGCTGAAGGTAGTCACCTGCTTGCGGGCGTTCTGTTCCCGGACGACAGAGAGGGCCTTGATCAAGGTGTCGCGGGTGTGGGGCGGGGTCCAGTTGAGCGAGATCGGGAACGCGTAGTTCTTGTCGGCGAACTCGCGGGCGCCCCAGGCGGAGAGTTTAAGGATGCCCGGTCCGCTGAGGCCGGCGTGGGTGACGAGCACGGGTCCGTCGGTCTTGAGCTTAGTGCCTGGGGCGGTCACTACGACGTTCTCGACGGAGACCCCAGCCAGGTCGGTCAGGCGGGGGTCGTTGATATGGAAAGTGAAGAGCGAGGGGACCGGTGGAACGATCGCATGGCCGAAGGATTCGGCGATGGCCAGGCCGCCGGAAGCTTTGTTGCCGCCCGTGGCGACGATGACCCGGTCGAACGCTTCGACCGAACCATTACCGAGGGTCAGGCGGAAGGTCTCGGCGTCCTTGATGATGGAGCGGACCGGCGTGGAGACGCGGATGGTCACGCCGGTGCGGGCGGCGGCGGACATCAGGCAGTCGACGATCGTGCCGGAGTCATCGGTCGTCGGGAACATGCGTCCGTCTTCCTCGGTCTTCGTGGCGACGCCCCGGCTGCCGAACCATTCGATGGTATCCCGCGGCTGGAAGCGATGGAAGGCGCCGAGGAGTTCGCGGCCTCCTCGCGGGTATTTCTTCACCAGCTCGGCCGGTTCGAAGCAGGAATGGGTGACGTTACAGCGGCCGCCACCCGAGATGCGGACCTTGGCGAGCAGGTGCGGGGTGGCTTCAAAGAGCGTGACCTTGCCGGCCTGGCCGAGGGCCTCCGCGCACGTGATCGCCGCGAAGAAGCCGGCGGCTCCTCCGCCGAGGACGGCGATGTGGCGGGTGGGGGGCATTAGGATGGATGACAGATGACGGAGGACAGATGGCAGATAAGGGATGAAAGATGAAGGATGAATGATGAGTCAGGGGGCACGTGGGCAAGGTGACATGGGGACAAGACCGAGGGCACGAGGGCCGGAGGGCTCGAGAGCCCGATGGATTCATCTCTCAACAGGTGTCGGGAGCTGGATGATTGGCTGGGCTGCGTGAGGTAGGGGCTTGCGGCCCGCGCGCCCGAGGATGACCGGGGCCGGTCATCCCTACCCATTTCAGGTAGCAGCGTTTGTCGATTCAGCCCTCAACGCAGTCCTCGACTCAGTCCTCCATTCTGCATATCAGACCTCATGCCCCTCATCCGTCTGCTTGCCGTCTGCGGCCTGGCCGCGTCCGCCGTCCTGTCCGCCGCCGAAGAGGCGAAGTGGTACAAGGGCAACCTGCATACTCATACCTTTTGGAGCGACGGAGATGATTTCCCGGAGATGGTCGCCGATTGGTATAAGTCTCACGGCTACGACTTCTTGGCTTTGTCCGACCATAACATCATCGCCGATCACGATAAGTGGCTCAAGGTGCATAAGTCCAAGACCGGTGCCGTCGCCCTGGACAAGTATCTCAAGCGCTTCGGCAAAGAATGGGTGGTCGTGCGGGGCGAGGGTGAACAGAAGGAGATCCGTCTCCGCACCCTACCGGAGATCAAGGCCAAGCTCGAAGAGCCGGGCCGATTCCTGCTCATCCCCAGCGAAGAGATCACGGACAAGAACGTCCACGTGAACGCGACGAACATCCAGGAGCTGATCCTCCCGGACAAGTCCCTCGATACCACGACCAGCCCGCAGATCATCAAGGCGCTCCAGCATGCCTTTGACGCCGTCCATGCTCAGCGCGTCCGCACCGGCGTGCCCATGTTCGCGCACCTCAATCACCCGAACTTCAAGTGGGCCATCACCGCCGAGGAACTCATGCAGATCGACCACGAGCAGTTCTTCGAGGTCTATAACGGCCACCCGACGGTCTTTAATCAGGGCGACGAGCTCCATGCCGGCACCGAGCGGGTCTGGGACATCGTCCTCGCCGAACGGCTGGGCCATCTCGGCAAGCCCGTCATGTATGGCTTGGCCACGGATGATTCTCATCACTACCACAGCACGTTGCCTAAGGCCAGCCTCTCGGGTCGGGGTTGGGTGATGGTCAAAGCGAAGCAACTCGATACGGCTTCGATCGTCGCCGCCATGGAGAAGGGCGATTTCTACGCCTCGACCGGGGTGGAGCTTGAGTCCCTGCAGTCCGGCGCCGGGCGTATCGGCCTGGAGGTCAAGGCTGAGGCCGGCGTCGAGTACGTGGTCGAATTCATCGGCACCCGCAAAGGATATGACCGGAAGACCGTCGCCGTGAAGGCGGCGGACGGCAGTGAGCCGCGGGTGACCCGTAAATATAGCGCCGAAGTCGGCATGGTCCTCGCCACCGTCAAGGGACCCAAGGCTGAGTATGTCCTCAAAGGCGACGAACTTTACGTGCGAGCCAGGGTGACCTCCACTCGGCCGATGAAGAGCTCACCGGTCGGCGGCGAGGTCGAGATGGCGTGGACGCAGCCGGTCAGCGCGGCGGAGCCGCGAGGTGACAAGGGGGCACGGTGACATGGGGGCATGCGCTAGCGCGAGGGGGCACGTGGGCATGTTGACACGGGGGCATGGGGTGCCGATGCGGTTGAAGGGGGTAGGGGCGTGCGGCCCGCGCGCCCGAGGATGACCGGGCCGGTCATCCCTACCTAGTTACTTCAG